>Ga0302046_10000912_pt1 | contig 28227 bp, 25 predicted proteins | sample RVTome_11_FD_200261 | JGI IMG/M metagenome (GOLD analysis project Ga0302046, IMG submission 200261) | Soil microbial communities from uranium-contaminated site in the Upper Colorado River Basin, Wyoming, United States - RVT147D111 (version 2) ... | reverse complement strand
GCCCTCGCCGTCGTCCTCGCCCTCGGCACCACCGCCCTCGCCTACGCCGGCGCCTTCGTGCTCGCGGGCGGCGGCAACGGCGCCGACGTGATCGCGCACCCGGTCGGCTACGCCGGCGCCGGCGGGCCGCTCACGGTCTCGGTCTGCATCGACCCGACCTCGGCGTTCGCGGCGAGCATGGTCATCCCCACCCAGAACATCATCAACACCTGGAACGAGCTCCAGCCGACGAGCCCGAACATCGTCATCGGCAACCTGCCGGGGCTGGTCGACTGGGAGTCGGTGGCCCTGCACGAGCTCGGCCACTGCGGCTTCGCGCTCGCGCACCCCAACCTGGCCTCGGAGTCGGGGCTCTCGGGCACCAACACGAACTACACCAAGTCCACGACCGGCGGCGACGGCTACGACCTCGACGACGGCGCCGACGACGTCATCGGCTCGGCCGACGACCTCCGCGGCAACGACGTCAACCTGCACTGGTACCGGATCGCCAACAACAACCCGTTCACGATCGCGCCCACGGTGGACGCGACCACCTACGCGCGCGACCTGACGTCGCTGCCCCCCGGCCACACCTTCGCGGCCAACGCCGACTTCGCGGTGGGCGCGAGCCTCGGCTTCCCGAACAGCGAGGCGGTGATGCAGCAGGGGTCGTTCACCAACGAGGAGCAGCGCTTCCTGAACCACGACGACGTGGCGACCGCGCTCCTCGGCGCCGCGGGGCTCGACGAGACCGCCGGCACCGCCGACGACTACACCGTGACCTTCGTCTACGCCGGCCTCACCACGAGCTGCGACCTCGTCCTCGACTTCGACAACAGCCAGAGCGGCTTCGCGGTCTGCGGCGCGAACCTGACCAACGTCGCCGCCGACCACTGGAGCATCGTCACCGGCAACATGTTCTTCCACAGCGGCGCGAGCTGGTTCTTCAACCAGGCGCCGAGCGGGCCGACGGTGACGCCGACGCCGACCGTCACCCCGACGCCCACGATCACGCCGACGCCGCTGATCGACCACCACGTGCTCTACAAGGTCAAGGCCTCGGCCCGGACCGACCTCCCGAACAAGGGCCGGTTCCCGCCGAAGGACTACAACCTGCTGCTCGACGACGTGACGCTCGCGAACACCGAGCCCGACGACCCCGAGAACTACCAGGTCAAGAAGGAGAAGAGCCTCGCGGTGCCCGCGGTCAAGAACGCCGGGACGCCGCTCTACGACGCCGCGCTGCACTACCTCCGCTACCAGATCAAGGAGGCGCGCGAGGGCGCCGGCGCGTTCGATCCCGGCAGCCAGAGCTATCCGCGCGCGGTCAAGCACAAGCGGCGCATCTGGACCCTGCTGAACCAGTTCGGCACCGTGAAGGTCGAGACCAAGAAGGTCGAGGCCATGCTGGTCCCGGCCGCCAAGGACCTGGTCGCCCTGCCGGCACCGCCCGCGAACGCCACCCACTACATCTGCTACCAGGCGAAGGCGACCAAGGACGTCACCGACCAGACCCCCGACACGGGCGGCGGCAACGGCAAGTTCCGGCGCGACCTCGAGGCCTACTTCGGCGACCAGTTCCTCGACCTCGACTGCGCGCTCGACCGCAACGGCCTGCCGAGCTTCCCGGGAAGCCCGGTCGCCGGCACCTGCCTCTTCAACCTCCGCAAGGTGGTGTCGCTCTGCAACCCGGTCGAGAAGAGCGACGTCGGCGGCGCGCCGCCGCGCGTGACGGTGGCGCCGCCGGGCAGCGCCTCGACGCCGACCAGCGTCGAGAGCCTGCTCTGCTACCAGGCGAAGCTCTCGTCGCGCGTGCTGAGCACGGCCGCGGCGAGCCTCGGGAACGCGAGCGTCGGCGCGTCGCTCAAGCAGAGCAAGCACGTCAAGCGCTTCCTCGCCGCCGGCACCGCGCCGCACACGGCCCCGGGGAACCAGTTCCCGGCGCCGCTCCAGGTCGACACCAAGAAGGTCGAGCTCGCGTGCGTGCCGACGTTCGTGAGCGGCGTCGTAGATAAGTAGCGGCCGCGGGGCGTCGGCCCGCGCCCACTCGGGCGTAGGCGCGGGGGGATGAACGTGCGACCATGGGGCCGCTGCCGATGAGATTCCCGCCCTCCCTGCCGTGCGCCCTGCTGGTCGCCGCCGTGCTCGTCGCCGGGCCGGCGTACGCCCAGGGGGCCGGTCGGGACGGCCTGGTAGGGGTCGTCGTCGTGCTCGAGGCGCCCCCGCTCGCGCGCTACCGGGGGTCGCTGCCGGGCCTGCCGGCGACCGCGCGCGCCCGGACCGGGGCGCCGCGCCTGCGCGCCGGGACGCCGGCGAGCCGGGCCTACCTCGCCCACCTCGAGAGCGAGCTCGGCGCCTTCGAGATCACCGCGCGCGGCGTCGCGCCGGCGATGCGGGCGCTCTATCGGCACCGCGCCGTCGTCGGCGGCGTGTCGCTACGCGTCCCGGAGGCCGCGATCCCGCGCCTGGCGGCGCTGCCGGGCGTCCGCGAGGTATACCGGGACGGCCTGGCGCGGCCCGACACCGAGCGGAGCTGGCGCTTCATCGGCGCCCACCGGACGTGGCGGGCGCTCGGCGGCGCGGGACGCGCCGGCGAGGGCGTGGTCGTCGGCGTGCTCGACACCGGCATCTGGCCCGAGCACCCGTCGTTCGCCGATCCCGATCCCGACGGCCGGCCGTACCCGCCGCCCCCCTCCTCGTGGAACGGCGGCGCCGGCCCGGAGTGCCAGGCGCCCGGCCCGGCCGATCCCTGCGCCCCCCTGGCGTGCTCCAACAAGCTGATCGGCGCCTTCGCCTTCCTCGACACCTACAAGGCGAGCAGCGGCCTCTTGCCGGGCGAGTGCGACTCGGCACGCGACACCGACGGCCACGGCACGCACACCGCGAGCACCGCCGCGGGAAACGGCGACGTCGCGATCCCGTTCGACCGGCGCCGCGGCCTGTTCGGCGTCGCCCCGCGGGCGCACGTCGCGGCCTACCGGGTATGCGCCGAGGACGGCTGCTACTTCACCGACTCGGTCGCGGCCATCGACCAGGCGGTGCTCGACGGCGTCGACGTCATCAACTTCTCGATCGGCGGCGGCGGCTCGCCCTACGCCGACATCGTCTCGCTGGCCTTCCTCGACGCCTACGCCGCCGGCGTGTTCGTGGCGGCCTCGGCCGGCAACGACGGGCCGGGCGCCAACACCGTCGCCCAGCGCGCGCCCTGGGTCACGACGGTCGGCGCCAGCACCCAGAAGCGCGCCTTCGAGACCATGGTCACCCTCCGCGGCGCCGGCGGCGGCCGCCTGCGCGTGCGCGGCGCGTCGCTCACCGAGGGCAACGGCGACCTCGACGAGGTCGCGGTCGCGCTGGCGGCGAGCTTCGGCGACTCGTTCTGCCTCGCCCCGTTCGCGCCCGCGACCTTCGCGGGCGACCTCGTCGTCTGCCAGCGCGGCATCAACGCCCGTACCAGCAAGGGCCTGAACGTCCTCGCCGGGGGCGCGGGCGGCATGATCCTGATCAACCCGACGCCGCAGGGAGTGAGCGCCGACAGCCACTTCCTCCCGACCGCCCACCTCGAGGCCGACGCCGGCGAGACGCTGATCGACTTCCTGTTCGCCCACGGCGGCGCCAGCGGGAGCCTCCGCGACTTCAAGGCGCGGCGCGCCGACGCCGACGTGGTCGCGTCCTTCAGCTCGCGGGGCGGGAGCGGCCAGACCCTCGGCGTCAGCAAGCCCGACGTGACCGCGCCCGGGGTGCAGATCCTCGCCGGCAACTCGCCGCAGAAGCACGTCGACGACGGCAGCCTCGGCGCCCCCGGACTCTTCCAGGCGATCCAGGGAACCTCGATGTCGAGCCCGCACGTCGCCGGCGCGGGCGCCCTCCTCCGCCAGCTCCACCCCGACTGGACGCCGGGTCAGATCAAGTCGGCCCTGATGACGACGGCCCGCACGCGCCGCCTGTTCGCCGAGGACGGCGAGACCCCCGCCGGTTCCTTCGACGCCGGCTCGGGACGGATCGACCTCAAGTACGCCCGCGACCCGGGCCTCACCTTCGACGCCGGCGCCGACGACTACGTCGCCCACGAGAGCGACCTCTGGCACGCCAACTACCCGAGCCTCTACGTCCCGGCCGCGGCCGGCCTCGTGAGCGTCTCGGTCGAGCGCCGGCCCCTGAACGTCGAGGACCGCGAGCGGCGCTACCGCATCCGGGTGCGTACGCCGCGGGACTCGCGCCTCGAGGTCCACACCTTTCCCGACGATCGCCTCACCCTCCCCCCGAACGGCGAGGCGGTGCTGCTGATCAACGTCGACATGGGCGCCATGCAGTCGGGCGAGGTCGGCACCGCGACCCTCGAGCTCCGCGGCGGCGGCCACAAGGTCCACCTGCCGATCACGGCCGTGAGACCATAGGATCTCGCCCGCAAAGCGCGGTTCGCCCGTGTACCCCTACTCGTCGCGGGTGAGGGCGAGGGCGCGCTGGTAGACGGCGCGCCGGGAGAGGCCGTGGGCGCGGGCGATGGCCTCGGCGAGGTCGCGGACGCTCTCGCCGGCGGCGCGGCGGCGGCGGATCTCGGCGTCGAGCGCGGCCTCGTCGAGGGCAGGAGCCGCGGCCGGCGCCCCCGCGACCCCGAGGATCACCTCGCCGTGGAGCGTCAGGGTGTCCGCCCGCGCCGCGAGCGCGACCAGGTCGCCGCGGACGATCTCCTCGTGGAGCTTGGTGAGCTCGCGGCCGATCGCGGCCGGGCGCGCCCCGAAGGCCGCGGCCAGGTCGGCGAGCGCGGCGGGCAGGCGGCGCCCGGCCTCGAGGAAGACCAGCGTGCGCGGCTCGGCGGCGAGAGCGGCGAGCCGCTCCCGGCGCGCGGCCGCACGCGCCGGCAGGAAGCCCTCGAACGCGAAGCGGTCGGTCGGCAGCCCCGACGCCGGGAGGAACGCCGTCACCGCCGACGGTCCCGGCACCGGGACGATGGGGATGCCGGCCGCGATCGCGGCGCGCACCAGGCGGTAGCCCGGGTCGGCGATCCCCGGCGTGCCGGCGTCGGAGACCAGAGCGACGATCCGTCCGGCGAGCAGCTCCCGCACCAGCGCCGGCGCGCGCTCCTCCTCGACGGCGTCGTAGTAGCTCCGGAGCGGCCGCGCGATGCCGAGGTGCTGGAGCAGCCGGCCGGTGCGCCGCGTGTCCTCGGCGGCGATCAGGTCGGCCTCGCCGAGCACGCGCACCGCGCGCGCGCTCACGTCCTCGAGGTTCCCGATCGGGGTCGCGACCAGGTAGAGCGTGCCGACCGCCACCGGGTCAGCAGCCCCAGTCGCGGGCGTAGCGGAAGTCGCGGTCGATGGTGCGCGTCGAAACCTTGGCGATGATCGGCAAGCGGCGCTTGAACTGGGAGCGCTGCACGATGCGCTGGACGCGCTCGACGAAGGCGGGGGCGAAGCCGGCGGCCTCGACCTCGTCGCGCGACCAGCGCTCGTCGACCATGAGGTACAAAAGCCGGTCGACCTCGCGGTAGCCGAAGCCGAGCTCGCGCTCGTCGGTCTGCCCCTCCCACAGGTCCGCCGAGGGCTCCTTCGCGACGATCGCGGCCGGCACGCCGACAGCCTCGGCGAGCGCCCAGATCTGGGTCTTGTAGAGGTCGCCGATCGGGTTCAGCGCCGACGCCATGTCGCCGTGCAGCGTGCCGTAGCCGAGCAGGAGCTCGGTCTTGTTGCTGGTGCCGAGCACCAGCGCCTCCCAGCGCGCCGAGTGGTCGTAGAGGATCGTCATGCGCTCGCGCGCCATCTTGTTGCCGCGCCGGTGCGGCGAGGCGTCGGGGAAGCCCGCGAAGTAGGCGTCGATCTGGTCGGTGATGGCGATCGTCAGGGTCGCGATGCCGGTCGCCGCCGCGACCTCGGCGGCGTGCGCCAGGCTCTCCGGGCTGGAGGTGCGGTAGGGCATGCGGATGCCGAGGACGTTCGCCGGCCCGAGCGCCTCGGCCGCGAGGAAGGCGGCGAGGCTCGAGTCGACCCCGCCCGAGAGCCCGAGGACGACGCGCGCGCTCCCTACCTTGCGGACCTCGTCGGCGATGAAGGCGACCAGCACCCGCCGGAAGGCGGCGGCGTTGAGCGGGATGTCCGGGGCGGTCACCGGCCGCTCACCGGCGCCGCGCCGCCTTGGCCTTGGCCCCGGCGCGCGCCCCCTTGGCCGCCTTGCGGGCGCCGGCGGCGAGCTTGCGGGAGTGCCGCGGGACCTTGTCCGGACGCCGCGGAGCCTTGGCGCGCGCGGCCGGCTTCTCGGGGGCGGCGAGCGCGGCGAGCGTCCGGCGGCGGAGGTCCTTCACGACCCCGGCGAGCTCGCGGCCGCGGATGCGGGTGAGCTCGTTGATCGTGACGTCGAGGTTCTCGTCGCGAATCATGGGGGCGGAGATGCGCTTGCGCCGCGCGGCCGCGGGGTCGATCGCGGCGGCGATCAGGTCGGCCTCGTAGTAGCGTGCGCGCGCCAGCACCGCGCCGTCGGGCGCGATGATCTCCGAGCCGCCCCAGAAGCCGATGCCGTCCTCGAAGCCCACCCGGTTGGCGTAGGCGACGAACATCCCGTAGGTCTCGGCGGTGACGCGGTTCAGACGCTGCCAGTAGTCGGCGTTCTCCGGCAGCTCGCCCGCGGTCAAGCCCTGGATCGGGCTCGCCGACGGCACCACCACCGTGAGCGCCCCGTCCATCGCCGCGATGTAGGCCGAGGAGGGATGCCACATGTCCTCGCAGAGCAGCAGCGCCATGCGCCCGAAGCGGCCGTCGAAGGCCTCCAGGCGGACGCCGCGCGCGAGATAGCGCAGCTCGTCGAAGAGGCCGTAGGTCGGCGGATAGACCTTGCGGTGGACGTGCCGGACCTCGCCGCCGTCGATCAGCATGGCGCTGTTGTAGAAGCGGTACTCCGGCGTCTCCTCGACCAGGCCGGCGACGAAGGCGACGGTCTCGCGGCTGAGCGCGCGCAGGCGCGCCATCGCCGGGGCGTCGGCCGCGAGCGCGACCGTCGAGACCATGTCCTTCAGGAAGTAGCCGGTGAGGCTGAGCTCGGGGAAGACCAGCAGGTCGATGCCCTGCGCCTTGGCCTCGCGGAGCGAGCGCTCGTAGAGCGCCAGGTTGGCCTCGACGTCGCCGAGCCGGGGCCCGATCTGCGCGACGCCGAGCGTGAACGCCTTCGCCACGCTTACTCCTCCTTGTGCAGCGCCTTCGCGAGCCTCTCGTAGGTCGGTTCCGGAAGGGCCCGGTCAACCTGCTTCACTCCCTCTCGCCTGATCCATCGCAGCAGCTTGACGACGCTCAGCGAGTTTGTTTCCCGGACTGCCCGCTCCGGTAGGTCCGCCAATCGGCCCAGCCCGTTTCCACTTGCAGACGCGTGCACAGCGACGTCGGACAGAAAGGTCAGTCGGAACATTAAAACGCTCCACTTGGCAAGTTCCAACTGTCGAGAGAGGGGAAGCACAGAGTCAACTCGAATATCCTCTGCTCTGATGTCCGGCTCATAGTCGAGACTAACTCTCGTCCACCAGAACAAGTGAATACCGCTGGTCCAACTACCTCCACGAGCGACACATCGACGCACGTACACTCGCCCGAGGGACAATCGAGCGACCTCCGCACGAGCTCCAGGCAAAACACGCAGCTGCGCAAGGGACTCGATCTTCGAACCCAAACGTCCGTAGTCGGTGGTCGCTTCTCCGACAGGGTCTCTCCTGACAACGTCCAAGTCCCTTCGATCTAGAGAGACGGCAGCATCAGCGACTGCCTTCGTACCAAGGAAGACTATTCGATCCTCCCTAAACTGTTCCTTGTGCCGGAGCTGCTCGCGGCAAGCAGATGTGAACACCAGATCCTTGCGGAATTGTCGACCACATGTCAGCGCACCAGAGTCGCGTAAGACTTTGCGGTGCTCGGTACAGTAGCCGAAAGCTGTACCGATCTCATCGAACTGGAGACCGTTGAAACAGCAATTCGCGCACGACAGGGGAATCACGCTTCAGTCTTCCTTGTAGAGTTCGTTGAGCTGACCCCTCAACGCGACAGCGGAGAGGTTCGCGAGCGCTGCATAGTCGAAGACGTGCTCCGCATGCTGCTCAACGTACTTTCTAGCTTGCATGACCTCGTAGGCGCTGCTCCACCTCGCTCTTCCCTTGCCCTTCCCTCGGAGGAGCTGAAGGAGTTCAGCACGGCGAAGATGCTTCACATTCAGGAGGCCGGCTTTGCGAGCCCGAGATTCGTAGACGGCGCCATTCCGAGCGAACTGCAAAGCTATTAGGCGCGATTCGGTCAGGCTGTGATACGGACTTCGGCGGCCGGCTCCATCCAGGAATAGGATATGGCGGACGAGGGATCGGTCAGCTTTGGGATCGGGCACAGATACCCCCCCGGCTCGATCTCCGCGAAAGAGCGGGTCTCGCTTGGCAACCCATCTTTGTGGCGCCTTCCTCATCTCGACAGCTCAAGCGAGGACAGTATCAGAGATTCCTGGATTCATCCTACCCCGTCACCAGGGAGATCGCTGATGCCAGCCACCGTCCACGTTGCCGTATGCGAGGTCGAGCAGACGACTGCTCGCCCGATGCCGACAACTCAACTCAACAGTCGTCGCCGTCCGCGCCCTCCCACGGCGTCGCGCGCGGGATCCAGCGCGGCACGTGCGTCCGGTAGCGCGCGTAGTCGGCGCCGAAGCGGCGCGCCAGGCCGGGCTCCTCCATGCGCGGGATGTAGATCGCGTTGCCGGCGAAGAAGACGGCGCACCAGAGGAGGACCGGGAGCGAGCCGAGGAGCGCGGCCTCGCCGAAGAGCACGAAGACGACGCCGCTGATCATCGGGTTGCGGACGTGGCGATAGATCCCGCGGACGACGAGCCGCGCCGGCGGGTCCCAGGGCGCAAGCGTCCCCTGCCCGACGGTCGCGAAGAGACGCACCGTCCCGACCATCAGCGCGAGCCCCGTCGCCACAAGCGCCGCGCCCAGCAACGCCGGCACGATCCGGTACGGGAACGACAGCCCCCAGCCCACCGCGATCTGGCCGGTGGAGAGCACGATGAGCGCCGGCACGACAACGGTGGCCATGCCCGGCAGAAGGAGAATCGCTCTGAGGTGGCGCATCGCCGCCTGCGCCTCTCGGTCCCCTATTCTCCCCACCAGCGGCCGAGATCGAGCTCTACCGCCTCGAACGGCTCGATGCGGGCCCGCCCAGCCCCTGCATGGGTGCCCGCGAGGACCCAGCGTCCCCCCTCGAGGCGATGGACCTCGAGGCTCCGAGCCCTGGGGTCGACGAGCCAGAGGTGGCCGACCTGCTCGCGCGCATAGATCGGCATCTTGCGCCGCCGGTCGAGGTCGCGCGTCGCCGGCGACGTCACCTCACACGCCCAGTCCGGCGCGAGCGTCATGGCCGCGACGTCCGCGAGCGCGGGTAGCCGCCCGCGGCGCCATCCCGCGAGGTCGGGGACGAGGACGTCGTCACCCAGATGCAGCTCGGGCTCGTAGAGGATCCACCAGCCTCCCGGAGCATCCGACGGGCCGGGTGGCCGGTTGAAGCGGCTGAAGAGCTCGGCGCCGATCGCCGAGGCAGCGAGCGCGTGGGGAATGGCCGGCCGCGGGCTCGTGACCAGGTCGCCGTCGACGATCTCGGCCACCAGGGGCTCGGGCACCCTGCACAGGTCCTCGTAGGTCGCCTTCCGCCGTGGGCTGCTCACGCCGGCAACCCTAGCACAGGCTCGGCGTCGGGCGGCAGGGGTACGACTACCCGGCGCGCCTCAGCCGAGGATGCCGGTCGCCGCACTCCGATGGGCGCACCGGCACAGCTCCGCGAGGTGCAGCCGCTGGCGTCGACGACCTCTCCTCGCGGTCCTACCGGCGTGGGTACGCATGCGTCGCTCGCATCGAAGATGCCGTCGCCGTCACGGTCGAGGTCACAGGGGTCGCCGGCGCCTCGGATCAGAGCAGCGCCAGTGCCGCCCGTAGGCCTTCGCCGACTCGTTTCAGCGCGGCAGCCGGCAGCTCGCCGACACGGTCGGTAAGCTTCGAACGGTCGAGGGTAGTGACCTGATGGCACAACGCCACGCTCTCCGCGCGCAGGCCGGCGGTCCCTTTGGGCAGCAGAACGGCCGTGGGTCCTCGGCGGCGTTGCGCCGCGGAGGTGGATAACGGGACGACGATGGTGGAACGCCATGCGGTCACCTTGTTGAATCCATCGTGAGAGACGATCACCACCGGCCGGCGTCCGCGTTGCTCGGAGCCCGATCGCGGTATCAGGTCCGCCCAGAAGACATCACCGCGCTTCACCGCTTCCGCCGGCTGGAGACGAGGTGCTCGACACCGGCCCTTTCGAGGTTCTCATCGAGATCGGCAGGGCTCCCAGCCATCTCGCTGGCATACTCGACGATGGCCTGGTGCACCACCTGTCGCTCGCGTTGCTCGATCCACGCCTCGATCGCTTCGCGGGCCAGCGTCGTGGCCGGCCGACCGGAGCGCGTCGCCTCAGCGCGCAGCCGGTCGTGGAGGGGGCCGGACAGAGGCACATGCAGGTTGCGCGCAACTCTTGCTGCCATGTCAGTGATGGATGGCATGTTCTCGTGTCCGAAGCAATGACACCAATGATCGGGGCGAGAACGCCATCGAAGGTGCGCTGGGGCGATCAGGTCCGTGCCCGGCAGCAGAAGCACCGCCCGAAGATGGCGCGCCGCCGACGGGCCGGCGGCCGGCTCACGACCCATGGGTTCCTCCCCCTTCCGGGGCGAGAGGTTCAGCCGAGGAAGAAGCGCGCGGAGCGGCCGGCGAGGTCGATCACGGGGGCCCAGTACACGCCGAGGACGATCGTCGGGAGCACCAGGAAGTAGAGCAGGAAGGCGTTGTGCGAGTCGAGCACCACCACGCCCTCGTCGCCGAGCGGCATGTCGAGGAACATCGTCCGCACGACGCGGGCGTAGTAGTAGAGCGCGACCACGCTGTTGGCGAGGCCGACCAGCGCCAGCAGGTAGAAGTGCTCCTTCACCACCGCCGCGAAGAGATAGAACTTGCCGATGAAGCCGGCGAGCGGCGGCAGGCCGGCGAGCGAGAAGAGGAAGATCGCCATCGCCACCGCCGGGACGGCGCCGCCGCGCCACGCCAGACCGCGGAAGCCCTCGATGTCCTCGCGGCCGGTCGAGTTGGCGACCACCATCACCACCAGGAACGCGCCGATGTTCATCAGGTAGTACGTGACGAGGTAGAAGAGCATCGCGCGCAGGCCCTCGTCGTTCAGGACGACGAAGCCCATGAGCGTGTAGCCGGCGTGGGCGATGCTCGAGTACGCGAGCAGGCGCTTGAGGTTCTGCTGGCCGAGCGCCGCCAGGTTGCCGAGCGTCATCGTCGCCATGCAGACGACGAGCATGAGCTGCGGCCACTCGACGCCGGCGAGGAAGCGCCAGTCGCCGCCCTCGACGGCCTCGGAGAGCCCCGGGTAGAAGAGCCGCATCAGGACGGCGAAGCCCGCCGCCTTCGAGCCCACCGAGAGGAACGCCGCCACCGGGATCGGCGCACCGTGGTACACGTCGGGCGCCCACATGTGGAACGGCACGGCGGCGATCTTGTAGCCGAAGCCGGAGAGGATCAGGACGAGCGCGATGAAGATCGTGAGCGGCTCGCCGCGGCCCGCGAGCAGCGCGGCGTTGATCTGCATGTAGTCGAGGCTCCCGGTCATGCCGTAGAGCCAGCTCATGCCGTAGATCATCGTGCCCGAGGCGACGCCGCCGTAGATCGTGTACTTGAGCGCCGCCTCGCCGGAGCGGCGGTTGTGGCGCAGGTAGCCCGTCAGCACGTACGAGGTGAGGCTCACGAACTCGAGGCCGAGGTAGGCCATCAGGAGGTTCGCGGCCGACGCCATGTAGAACATGCCGACCGTCGCGGCGAGGAGGAGGCCGTAGTACTCGCCCTCGCTCGAGCGCCGGACCTCGTCCGAGCCGAGCGACATCCACACGGTCGCGAACGCCGCGAGGCAGAAGATGACCTTGAAGAACACCGCGAAGTCGTCGACGATCACCATGCGCGAGAAGATCCACCCCTCGCCCCAGCCGAAGAGCCCCTGGACGAGCCAGGTGTCGGTCCCCGGCACGCGCAGCCCGATCGACGCCACCAGCGCCAGGGCGCAGGCGAAGAGCGCGAGCGAGCCGAGCCCGTCCTTCGCCCGCACGAAGGGGTCGACGAGGAAGATCAGCGTCGCCACCCCCATGAGGAGCAGCTCCGGGTAGGCGTAGGCGATGCTCTCGTAAGTGCCGAGGTCCATGGCGTCAGCGCAGCGCGACGGCGCCGGCGACCGCGCCGAGCACGGTGTCGTTCAGCTTGAGGAGCGAGGCGTTGATCAGGTCGAGGACGGCGTGCGGGTAGACGCCGAGGACGACGACGATCACCGCGAGCGGCGCCAGGGTCACCATCTCGCGGGCGTTGATCTCCGGCAGGCCCACGTACTTCTCGTTCGGCGGCCCGAGGTACACGCGCTGCATCGTCCAGAGCATGTAGCCCGCCGTCAGGACGACGGCGCTGGCGGCGACGATCGTGAGCCCGGGGAACTTCTGCCAGGCGCCGAGCAGGACCAGCACCTCGGAGATGAACGCCGAGAGCCCGGGGAGGCCCATGGCGGCGAAGAACGCCAGGGCCGTGATCCCGGTGTAGACCGGCATGATGCCGGCGAGGCCGCCGAAGCCCGCGATCTCGCGGTGGTGCGCGCGGTCGTAGATGACGCCGACCAGGAGGAAGAGCATGGCCGTCACGGTGCCGTGGTTGAACATCTGCAGGACGGCGCCGTTGATCCCCTGGGGCGTGAACGCCGCCATGCCGAGCATGACGTAGCCCATGTGGCTGATGCTCGAGTAGGCGACGAGCTTCTTGAGATCGGTCTGCGCCATGGCGCAGAGCGCGCCGTAGATGATGTTCCAGGTGCCGAGCGCCGCCAGCAGCCAGAACGCGAAGTCGGCGGTGGCGATCGGCAGCATCCCGTAGTTGATGCGCAGGATGCCGTAGGTGCCCATCTTGAGGAGCACGCCGGCGAGGATGACCGAGATCGCCGTCGGCGCCTCGACGTGGGCGTCGGGCAGCCAGGTGTGGAACGGGAACGCCGGGATCTTGATCGCGAAGCCGATGAAGAGCGCGAGCCACAGGAGATGCTGGGCGCCGAGGCCCCAGATCACCGGCTCGGTGCCGTAGGTCGCGCTCTGCGCCATCAGCCGGACCATGTCGAAGGTGTGGGGCTCGTTCGAGAAGTAGAGGTAGAGCATCGCGATCAGCATCAGGACGCTGCCCGCGAGGGTGTAGAGGAAGAACTTGATCGCCGCGTACTCGCGCCGCGGGCCGCCCCAGACGCCGATCAGGAAGTACATCGGCAGCAGCATGACCTCCCAGAAGATGTAGAAGAGGAAGAAGTCGAGGGCGACGAAGACGCCGGTCATGCCGGCGTCGAGGAGGAGGAAGAGCGCGAAGTAGCCCTTGACGCCCTTGTCGATGCCCCACGAGGCCAACACGCAGATCGGGCATAGGAGGACGGTCAGCAGCACCATCGAGATGCTGATGCCGTCGACGCCGACGAAGTAGTCGATGTTGTAGGACGCGATCCAGGGCGCCCGCACCATGTACTGGAAGCCCTCGGCCTCGCGGTCGAAGGCGAGGAAGAGGTTGATCCCGAGCAGCAGGGGCGGCAGCGTGAACACCAGCGCCGTCTGCTTGATCAGGGCGTGGGCGCGGGACGGCAGGCAGAGGATCACCGCCATCCCGGCGACGGGGAGGAACACCATCCAGCTCAGCACGTGGTCCATAGGGTCAGGCTCCGGGCCGCCGCCTCACAGCAGGCGCGCGAGCAGCACGATCGTGACGGTACCGACGATCACGTAGAGATAGGCGTTGATGCCCCCGGTCTGCACGTGGCGGAGGCGGGTGCCGAGGGCGAAGGTGCGGTTGGCGAGCGCGTTCACGATCGCGTCCACGATCCGGTTGTCGAACACGCCGTTCAGCGCCGACGCGGCGCGCGTGAGGGCGGCGGAGCCGTTGACGATGCCGTCGATGATGGTCCCGTCGAACCAGGCCCAGAAGCGCGCCAGGAGCAGCGTGCCGCGCACGATCGTCGCGTCGTAGAGCTCATCCACCCAGTACTTGTTGAGGAGCAGGCGGTAGGGTCCGCCGCCGCCGAGGGCCGCGAGGCGGGCGGGCGAGAACGCGTGGCGGTAGTAGAGGAGATAGGCGAGCAGGACGCCGGTTGCCGCCACCGCCACCGAGATCGCCATCAGCGTCCACTCCATGGCGATGTCGTGGGCACCGTGGTGCGCGGCGTGGGCGCCGTGCGCGAAGACGGGAGCCAGCCAGGCGTCGAAGCGGTTGGCCCCGGCCCCGCCGAGGAACTCCGGGACGCCGAGGAAGCCCGCCAGGAGCGAGCCCGCCGCCAGCACCACCAGCGGCAGCGTCATCACCGCCGGCGACTCGTGGATGTGGTGCTGGACCTCGTGGTCGGCCCGGCACTCGCCGAAGAAGGTCATGAAGACCTGGCGGAACATGTAGAAGGCGGTGAGGCCGGCGCCGGCGACGCCGATCAGCCACAGCCCCGGCCCCCCCTGCGACCACGCCTTCCAGAGGATCTCGTCCTTGGAGAAGAAGCCCGCCGTGAGCGGCGTGCCGGCGATCGCCAGGGTGGCGATCAGGAACGTCCAGAAGGTGGTCGGCATCCGGGTGCGGAGGCCGCCCATCTTCCGCATGTCCTGCTCGCCGCTCATGCCGTGGATGACGCTCCCCGAGCCGAGGAAGAGGCAGGCCTTGAAGAACGCGTGCGTCACCAGGTGGAAGACGCCCGCCGTCCAGGCGCCGACCCCCATGGCGACGAACATGTAGCCGAGCTGGCTCACCGTCGAGTACGCGAGCACGCGCTTGATGTCGTTCTGCACCAGGCCGATGGTGGCCGCGAAGAGCGCCGTCGCGGCGCCGATGCCGGCCACCACCGCCAGCGTCTCGGGCGCCATCGCGAACAGGAAGTGCAGGCGGGCGATCATGTAGACGCCGGCGGTCACCATGGTCGCGGCGTGGATCAGCGCCGAGACCGGGGTCGGGCCCTGCATGGCGTCGGGGAGCCAGACGAAGAGCGGGATCTGCGCCGACTTGCCGGTGGCGCCGACGAAGAGGAAGAGCGTCGCCACCACGACCACCGGCCAGCCCCAGATCGCCGCCCCCTCGAGGCTCGCGGCGTGGTGCTCGAGGTCGCGGAAGACCACCGTGCCGTGGCCGGCGGCGTCGAGGGTCCAGAACAAGAGGAAGATGCCGAGCAGGAAGCCGAAGTCGCCGACGCGGTTGACGATGAAGGCCTTGTTGCCGGCGCCGGTGTTCTTGTGGTCGCGCCACCAGAAGCCGATCAGCGCGAACGAGCACAGCCCGACACCCTCCCAGCCGACGAACATCAGCAGCAGGTTGTCGCCGAGGACGAGGGTCAGCATCGCGAAGGTGAAGAGGTTCAGGTAGGCGAAGAACCGCCAGTAGGCGGCGTCGCCGTGCATGTAGCCGATGGAGTAGACGTGGATGAGGCCGCCGATGCCGGTGACGACCAGGATCATCACGCACGAGAGCGGATCGACCCAGAAGGCGATGTCGGCCGAGAGCCCGCCGACGTCGATCCACCCCGCCACCCGGTCGAGGAGGAAGCGCGACTCGGGCGCGAGGCCGAGCAGGTGCACGAAGGCCGCCACCGAGAGCGCGAAGGCCGCCAGCACCGGCGCGCACGCGAGGATGCTGATCGCGCGCTCGCCGAAGCGGCGCTGGATCGCGGCGCCGGCGAGCCCATTCACCGCCGCGCCGAGGAGCGGCAGGAGCGGGATCCAGCGCAGATAGGAGACGGCGATCGGCTCCATCGATCCGGTCAGTACCGCAAGAGGTCGGTCGCCTCGACGTCGATGGTGTCGAAGTTCTTGTAGATGCCGAGGACGATCGCGAGCCCGATCGCCGCCTCGGCGGCGGCCAGCATGATGACGAAGATCGCGAAGATCTGGCCCTCGGTCGGGTGGCCGCCGTAGCGGGCGAAGGCGATGTAGTTGATGTTGGCGGCGTTCAGGATGAGCTCGACGCCCATCAGGATGCCGATGGCGTTCCGGCGCGTGAGCACGGTGTAGAGGCCGAGGGCGAACACCAGGAGCCCGACGATCAGGAAATGCTCGAGGCTGACGCCCTCCATCCCGCCGCTAGCCTCTCGCGTCCCGGAGCTCTTTGCGCGACACCACCACCGCGCCGACCAGCACCGCGAGCAGCACGAACGACGCCAGCTCGAACGGCAGGACGTAGGTGCCGAGGAAGCCGGTGCCGATGGCGTAGGTGGCGGGGGTGTCCGCCAGGTCGCCGCCGACGACCCAGGTGGTGCGGGTGATGGCGCGCCCCATGACGGCCGCCACCGCGCCGACCGCGAGCAGCGCCGGCAGGCGGCCGACCGAGCGGTTCGAGACCTCGATGGTGGCGATCCGGTGGGTCAGCATGACCGCGAACAGGATCAGCACCAGGATGCCGCCGATGTAGACCAGCACCTGCGCCGCCGCCACGAAGTCGGCGGCGAGGAAGACGTAGAGGGCGGCGACGCCGAGCAGCGTGCCCATCAGCGAGAAGGCCGAGTAGACGACGTTCGGAGAGAAGGCGACGCCCGCGGCGCTCACCACGGTGAAGACCGCGAAGGCGTAGAACAGCACCACTGACAGGGACACGGCCCCTCCCCTTTCTCAGACTTCGCCTGGACGCGCGCTGGCGCGGCGGGTTACGTCGCGCCGGCCTCGTCGGGCTCCGAGGCCTCCGAGGCGCCGCCGGGCTTAGCAAAGTCGTCCAAGTACCGCAAACCGCGGTCCAGCAGCGGACCCACGACCGGGTCGGTCTCCGGCCCCTTCTTCGGCTTGTAGGCGACGACCGGCGCCTTCACGAAGCGCCGGAGCATGCTCTCGAGCGAGTAGTCGGCGCCCTCGAACTGCGAGGTGTGGTGGATGGAGCCGGTCGGACAAGGCTCGCTGCAGAGCCCGCAGTACATGCACTTGGCGATGTCGATGTCGAAGCGGTTCAGCACCATCGCCTTGGTCTGCTTGTCCTTGACGGCCTCGATGACGATGCAGTCGATCGGGCAGGCGCGCTCGCACGCCAGGCAGCCGGTGCAGATCTCGAGGTCGACCTCCAGGATGCCGCGGTAGCGGAACGGCAGGGTGTCCTGGATGGGGATCGGGATCCGGTCCGGGTACTGCACGGTGTAGGGCCGACGCACGAAGTGCGAGAACGTGACCGACATGCCCTCGAAGATCGAGGTGACCGTCTCCTTGATGTTGCCGAGGTATCCCGCCACGCGTGCTCCCGTCTCAGATGATCGGGCTGTAGTAGTAGTCCGCCGGCTGCAGCCGCGCCCGCCGGAGATGGAAGCGTACGCGCCGGAAGAAGAGCACCACGATGGCCGCACCGGCGATCGTCATGGCGATCTGCACCAGGCGCCCGAGCGCCTCCGACACGACGATCATCCAGACCGCGGTGCCGAGCATGTTCACGATCGCGATCGGCACCATGTACTTCCAGCACAGCGTCATGAGCTGGTCGACGCGCACCCGCGGCAGGGTCGCCCGGATCCACATCGCGAGGAAGACGAAGAAGTAGGCCTTCAGGAAGAAGACCCCGAACTGCACCAGGGTCAGGACGAGCAGATTCTCGGTGAACGCCGGCACCTGCCAGCCGCCGAGGAAGAGCGTCGTCACGATGGCGCCGATGACGTAGAGGTTGCCCCACTCCTCGAGGAAGAAGAGCAGGTAGCGCATGCCGCTGTACTCGGTGCAGAAGCCGGCCACCAGCTCCGACTCCGCCTCCGGGATGTCGAACGGCGTGCGGTTGCCCTCGGCCAGGGCGGCGACGAAGAAGAGGAAGAACGCGACGAACGTGAAGGGGTTGTGGAAGAGGAACCAGTCCCACGGCGCCCAGCCCTGGGCCTGGATGATGCCCTGCATGCTGAGCGTGCCGGTGAGGAGCACGACCGGGAAGACCGAGAGGCCGGCCGGGATCTCGTAGCTGATGATCTGGGCGGCGGAGCGGATGCCGCCGAGGAGCGACCACTTGTTGTTGGACGCCCAGCCCGCCATCAGCACGCCGACGACGACGATGCCGGTGACCGCGGTGATGTAGAGGATGCCGATGTTCAGGTCGGCGATGATGAGCGGCGCGGCGAACGGGATGGCGGCGAAGGTCGCGATGAAGCCCGCCACCACCAGGTAGGGCGCGAGCGAGAACAGCCAGCGGTCGGCGGCGCTCGGGATGATGTCCTCCTTCAGGAGGTTCTTGAGCCCGTCGGCGAGCCACTGGAGGAAGCCCTGCGGCCCGACGCGGTTCGGGCCGACGCGCGACTGGATGCGCGCCCACACCCGGCGCTCGAGCCAGCTCGTGATGCCGGCGATCGGCAGCACGAACCCGAACACCACCACCGCCCCGAAGCCGAGCATCACCAGCGGCGCCGCCACGGCGTACGGCACGCCCGCCAGCACGCCGCCGTCGGCGATCAGCGACAGCACCAGCTCCTTCATCGGTCGATCTCCGGCGCGACCAGGTCGAGGCTCGCGATCACCGCGATCAGGTCGGCGATCATGAGGCCGCGGCTGACCTTCTCGATGATGCTGGTGGCGGTGAACGACCCGGTGCGGATCTTCACGCGGTAGGGATACTCGGTGCCGTCGCTCACGCAGTACCAGCCCATGTCGCCGCGCGCGCTCTCGAGGCGGACGTAGGCGTCGCCGACCGGGGGCTTGAACTTGCGCGGCACCTTGCCGAGCACGGAGCCGGGGGGCACCTGCCGCAGGCACTGGCGCAGGATCTTGCAGCTCTCCTGCATCTCGCGGATACGGAGCATGTAGCGGTCGAAGCAGTCGCCGACGACGCCGGCCTCGCCGGTGCCGACCGGGACGTCGAAGTCGAGCTCGGGGTAGATCGAGTACGGCAGGTCGCGCCGGACGTCGAACTTGACGCCGGAGGCGCGCAGGTTCGGCCCGGTGAGGTTGTAGTTGATCGCGTCGGCGGCGCTGATCACGGCGACGCCGGCGAGCCGCTCCTTGTAGATCTTGTTGAAGGAGATGAGGGAGTTGTACTCGTCGATCAGCGGCTCGAAGCGCTCGATGTAGGCCAGCCCCTTGCGCTCGAAGTCCGGCGGCAGGTCCCAGCCGACGCCGCCGATGCGCACGTAGTTGAAGGTCAGGCGCGCGCCGCAGAGCTCCTCGAGCAGGTCGTTGATGTACTCGCGCTCGCGGAGCGCGTGCGTGAAGGGGGTGTAGGCGCCGATGTCCATGCCCATGCTGCCGACCGCCAGCAGGTGGCTGGCGATGCGGTTGAACTCGGTCGCGATCACGCGGCAGAACTCGGCGCGGCGCGGCACCTCGAGGCCGGCGAGCTTCTCGCAAACCATCGCCCAGCCCTGATTGCAGGGCATCGCCGCGACGTAGTCGACGCGGTCGGTGTAGGGCATGAAGCCGTGGTAGCCGACCTTCTCCGCGATCTTCTCGATCGAGCGGTGCAGGTAGCCGACGTCGGGCACCGCCTCGGTCATGACCTCGCCGTCGGCGCGCACGACGAAGCGCAGCACCCCGTGCGTGCTCGGGTGCTGCGGCCCCATGTTGAGGGTCATCTCCTCGGTCGCGAAGCCGCTCTCGCGCACCACCTGCACGTCGAAGCCGCCGAGACTCATGAGGCCCTCACAGCATGCTCTCCCGCTTGGTGCTGATGCCGTGGTACTCGGTGGGCTCGACGAAGTCCTTGCGCAGCGGGTGGCCGACCCAGTCCTCGGGGAGCAGCAGGCGGCGGAGGTCGGGGTGCCCCTCGAAGACCACGCCGAGGAGGTCGAAGATCTCGCGCTCCTGCCAGATCGCCGTCTTCCACACCGACTCGACGGTCGGCATCACCGGGTTGTCGCGCGGCACCGCCACCTTGAGGACCGCGGCGTGCCGCGTGGCGTAGGAGAAGAGGTGGTAGACGACCTCGATCTCGTTCCGCGCCGGGTAGTCGACCCCCGACTGGTTCGAGAGACAATCGAAGGCGAGCGCGGGATCGCTCGCGCAGTGGCGCGCCACCTCGAGGATGGCGGCGGGCGCGACCCGGACGGCGCGGTCGCCGGCGGCCGGCTCGTCGAGCGCCAGGATGGCGTCCCCGAACCGCTCCCGCAGGCTGGCGTGTAGCGCTGCCGCGTCCACGCCCGGCTCAGGCCCGGGCCCCCGCGGGCTCGCCGCGGCGCACCAGCCACTTCTCCTGCATCATCTTCTCCTGCAGCTTGAGCAGCCCCTCGGTGAGCGACTCCGGACGCGGCGGGCAGCCGGGCACGTAGACGTCGACCGGGATCACCTTGTCGACGCCGTCGCAGACCGAGTACGCGAGCTGGAAGAGGCCGCCGCAGTTCGCGCAGCTCCCCATCGAGATCACGTACTTGGGATCGGGCATCTGGTCGTAGAGCACCTTGGTGCGGAGCGCCATCTTGAGGGTGAGCGTGCCGGCGACGATCATGAGATCGGACTGGCGCGGCGTGGCGCGCGGGATGGCGCCGAAGCGGTCGAGGTCGGAGCGCGGGCCGCCGGTCTGCATCATCTCGATGGCGCAGCAGGCGAGGCCGAAGAGCATGTACCAGAGCGACGACTTCCGGGTCCAGTTCAGCATCTCGTCGACTTTCGTCGTGACCATGAACTCGGGCATCGTGTTCAGCAGGGACAAGGACTCCTCCTCCTACGCGGCCTCGCGGACGTCGGGCTCGCCCTCGGCCGGGACCCGCTTCACCCATTCGAGGTCGCCCTTCGCCCAGACGACGACCAGGCCGACCGCCAGCACGCCGACGAAGATCGCGATCTTGACGAGCGCCGCGAGCCCGTGGCCCTCCGCCACCGCGTCGCGGAAGACGACGACCACCGGGTACATGAACGCGAGCTCGACGTCGAAGATCAGGAAGACGAGCGCGATCAGATAGAAGCGGATGTTGAAGTTGATCCACGCGCCGCCGGTCGGGCGCTCGCCGCACTCGTAGGTGGCGAGCTTCGGGCCGAGCGGGTTGGAGGGCCTGAGGAAGCGGCCGAGCCCGAGCATGATCCCGGCGAGCCCGAGACCGAGCACGAGGAACACCAGTACGTTGCCGAAGTGAAAGTACATTTGGGGTAGCGCCTTGCCGTCGGCGGCCCGTCCACCCGTGGCCGCGATACGGTCACATTGAACCCGATATCGGGGCGGAAATCAAATCAGTCTGGGCGTTTGGCGGCCTCGCGGGGACGGGAGGCGGGACGCACGAGCAGCGCCCCGTCGTCGTCCACGCGCACCCGCACCTCGGCCCCGTAGACGGCGCGGATGGTGGCCGGGTCGACGACGGTCGCGGGCGGGCCGTCGGCCGCGATTTGGCCGTCCGCGAGGAACACCAGGCGGCGGAACCAGAGGGCGGCGCTGGTGAGATCGTGCAGGACCGCGACCACGGCGACGCCGTCCCGCGCGTTCAGCTCCGCGACCAGGTCGAGGATCTCGACCGCGTGGCGGAGGTCGAGGTGGGTGGTGGGCTCGTCGAGGAGCAGGATCGACGGCTCCTGGGCGAGGGCGCGGGCGATCACCACGCGCTGGCGCTCGCCGCCGGAGAGCGCGGTGATCGGACGGGCGGCGAGCGCCAGCACCCCGGTCCGCGCCATCGCGCGCTCGGCGACGGCGACGTCGTGCGCCGACTCGATGCCGAGAGGGCGCCGGTGCGCCGCCCGGCCCATGAGGACGATCTCGGCGACGGTGTAGGGAAAGGCGATGGTCGCGTCCTGCGGCACCACCGCCGTGGTGCGCGCCAGCACGCGGCGGTCGAGGGCGCGGAGGTCGTGCCCGTCGAGGACCACCCGTCCCGCCGTCGGCGCGCGCACGCCGGAGAGCAAGGCCAGCAGGGTCGACTTGCCGGAGCCGTTCGGGCCGGCGATCGCGAGCATCTCCCCGGTCGCCACCGCGAGCGACACGCCGCGCACCACCTCCGGCCCGCCGCCGTAGGCGAAGCGGACGTCCTCCGCGGCGAGCGTCGATCGCGCGCCATCTCGGGCCGTGCTCGCTCCTCCCTCCTCGACATACTGTCTCAGTATGCCTGCGTCGGTCGTCGCTGCGCTCGGCCCGAGCTGGCGCACGCTCGACGCTCTCGCGACGCGAACGCATGACCTATCCGGGCTAGCGTCGTCATCCGAGGCCCAACCCGTGGCGCTCGCGGCGCAGCAGGTAGGCGAAGACCGGGGCGCCGGCGAGCGCCGTCACCACCCCGACCGGGATCTCCGTCGCCCCGAGGACGGTGCGCGCGAGCGTGTCGGCCCACACCAGGAAGATCGCGCCCGCGAGGTAGCACGCCGGCAGCAGCAGGCGGTGGTCGGCGCCGACCGTCAGCCGCATGACGTGCGGCACCACCAGGCCGACGAAGCCGATCATGCCGCTCACCGACACCACCACCCCCACCAGGAGCGCGGCGGCGAGGAAGATCTGCCGGCGCGCGCGCTCGACGGCGACGCCGAGCTCGGCGGCGCGCGCGTCGCCGAGGGTCAGGCAGTCGAGGTCGCGCGCCCGCAGCCACAGGAGGGCCAGACCCGCCAGCGTGTAGAGGCCGAGCGCCGCCACCACGTCGTAGCTCTGGCTGGCGACGCTGCCCATCAGCCAGAAGAGGATGCCGTGCGCCTGGAAGAAGTCGACGAGGGTGTTGATGAACATCAGGAGCGCGCCGGTGAAGGCGTTGTAGATGACGCCGATCAGGAGGAGCGCGTAGCTCTCGATCCGTCCGGCGACGACCGCCAGGCGGACGACGATCCAGATGCTGGCGAGCGCGCCGGCGAAGGCCGCCGCCGGGACCAGGACCGCCTGGCCGAGCACCGCCGGCGCGAACGCCAGGGCGCACACCCCCGCCAGCGCCGCGCCGCCGGAGATGCCGACCAGGTGGGGATCGGCGAGCGGGTTCCGGAGCAGCGCCTGCAGCGCCGCCCCCGAGCTCGCGAGCGCGCCGCCGATCGCGGCCGCGAGCAGCACGCGCGGGATGCGGGCGCGGAAGAGGATGAGCGCGTCCGGACTGTCCCGCGCCGCCGGGTCGAGCGCGCGGCTCCAGTCGATGTTGACGGGGCCGAGCGCGGCCGCGGCGGCGAGGGAGAGCAGCAGGAGGCCGGCGAGCAGCCCGGTCACCCGCGCCAGGCGGCCCCAGGTCAGGTACGCTACGGCCATCGCTCGGGGTGAATGAGCCGGGCCAGGTCGGCGAACGCGCCGGGGAGGCGCGGCCCCGGCCGCAGCACGCGATACGAGCGGAACGGGTGCACCCGCCCGGCGCGCACCGCGGCGACCGACCCGAGCCGCTCCCAGAAGGCGCTGCCCCCCCGCCCCTCCTCGGAGCCCATGCTGCTGTCGATCACGACCTCGGGGTCGGCGGCGATGACGGACTCGATCCCGAGGCGCGGCCACAGGCCGTCGGCGGGCGCGACGTTCTCGGCGCCGGCCTCGTCGAGCAGCTCGCCGAGGAAGCTGCCGTGGCCGACCGCGACCAGCGGCTCGCGTCCGACCACCATGAGCGTGCGCCGGCGCGGCGCGCCGGCGAGGCGCGCGCGCACCGCCTCCATGTCGCGCTCCATGCGCGCCACCAGGCGCTCGCCGGCCTCGGGCTCGCCCACCAGGCGGGCGATGCGGCGGGTCGCCTTCGGGACGTCGGCGAGCCGGCGCGGGCGCACGATCGCCACCCGGAGCCCGGCGCGGCGGAGGGTCTCGACCGCCGGCCGGTTGCCGGGGCTCTCGTTGCCGATCACGAGATCGGGCTCGAGGCCGAGCACGGCCTCGACGCTCGGGGAGAGGAACGAGCCGACGCTCGGGAGGCGCCGGGCGGCGGCCGGATAGTCGCAGAAGTCCGAGACCGCGACCACGCGCTCGCCGACGCCGAGCGCGAACAGCGTCTCGGTCACCGCGGGCGCGAGCGAGACGATGCGCTGCGGCACCGCCGCCTTCCCCGCCGCGTCCCCGGCCGGCACCCTCGTCGCCGCCTCTTTGGTCCGGGCCGGCGCCGGCGTCGCCGGTGTCGCCGCCGTGACGGTCGCCGCCCGCGCGGCCACCCCGGCACCGGCGCCCGGCGCCCGCCCGAGCACCGCCACCGCGAGCGCGACGACAGCGAGCGTGACGGGCACGAGCCCGGCGCGGCGGCGCGTCGTCACGCCCGCCGCTCCCCGCTGCCCGCGCGCGCCGCCAGGCCGGCGCGCGCCGCCGCCACCAGCGCGGGGGCGAGGGCGGGCGCGCTCGCGAAGTGCAGGTGGACCCAGCTCGCGAGCGTCCGGCCGCGCGTGAAGCCCTCGCGCCGGGTCGCACCGCTCACCGGGTCGCGGGCCAGATAGGGCCCGTCGCCGCCGGGCTCGCCGGCGAGCGCGCCCTGGTGGAACTCGTGGCCGCGGGCCGCCAGCCGGGGGAGGAAGCCGGCGACGGTCTCCACCTCGCGGTAGCCGATCGTGAGACCCGCTCCGAGGACCGTGCGATAGGAGAAGACGCCGGCCATGGCGTGCGCGGTGCCGGCGGCGTCGGCGAGCGTCCGGCCGAGGAGCATGAGGCCGCCGCACTCGGCGTAGACCAGGCCGCCCGCGGCGGCGAGCCGGCGGAGATCCGCGAGCAGCGCGCCGTTGGCGGCGAGCGCGGCGGCGTGGACCTCGGGGTAGCCGCCGCCGAGATACACCCCCGCCGTTCCAGGCGGCAGCGCGGCCCCGGCGAGCGGGCTGAACTCGACCACGTCGGCGCCGGCGGCGGCGAGGAGCTCCAGGTTCTCCGGGTAGTAGAACGAGAAGGCGGCGTCGCGCGCGACGGCGATGACCGGGCGGCCGGCGCCGCCGTCCGCACGCGCCGGCGCCGTGTCGAGCGCAGCGCCCGCCGCGGGTGCCGCCGGGGCCGCGAGCGCGAGCAGCGCGTCGACGTCGAGGTGACGCTCGGCGGCCGCCGCCAGGACTCCGGCATCGAGCGTGCGCTCGGGCGCGGTCACCAGGCCGAGGTGACGCTCGGGAAGCGCCAGCGCGGGGTCGAGCGGCAGCGCGCCCAGACAGGGCGGCGCGCCCGCCGACGCCAGCGCCTCGACGAGGAAGGCGCGGTGCCCGTCGCCGGCGACGCGGTCGAAGACCACGCCCGCCACCCGGACCGCCGGGTCGAAGTCGCGAAAGCCCCCTACCAGCGCGGCGACGCTCCGCGCCATCGCCCCCGCGTCCACCACCAGTACGACCGGGAGGTCGAGCCAGCGCGCGATCTCGGCGGTGCTGCCGGCGTCCGACGAGCCCGAAAGCCCGTCGAAGAGGCCCATCATCCCCTCGACGACCACCAGCTCCGCGCCGGCCGCCGCGCGCGCATAGGCCGCGGCCGAGCGCTCGCGGCCGAGCATCCAGCCGTCGAGCGTCCGCGCCGGCGCGCCCGTCACCGCGCGATGGTGCCCGGGATCGATGAAGTCGGGCCCGACCTTGCACGAGCGGACGGCGAGACCGCGCGCCCGCGCCGCCGCCATCAGCGCGAGCGCGACCGTCGTCTTGCCCTGCCCGCTCGCGGGCGCGGAGAGGATCAGCCCACGGGCGGTCATGGCCGGGGGCTAGCCTGCATGTCTCACCAGCTTTCTGCTGCGAGCGCGGATGCGCCTGCGCCGCAAGGCCGTACTCCCTCGGCGGTCCTCGACATACTGCGCGAGTATGCCTGCGGGCGCCTCGGTCCGTGCGGCCTTGCGGCCCAGGCGCCTCCACGCTCTCGCGACGAAACCTGGTGGGACATGCAGGCTAGAACGCCAGCCGGACGCCGGCCATGAAGTTGAGCGGCGGCGAGCGGAACCCGATCGTCTCGTCGTAGCCCTCGTCGAGCAGGTTCTCGACCTTGGCGAACAGCGTGAGGTCGCCGTCCCGCGGCAGCACCCGCTCGAAGGTGTACGCGCCCGCCACATCGACCTTCGTGTACGCCGAATTGGTGACGGTTGCGAAGCCCGCCGCCGGGTCGACGTCGGGGCGGTCGCCGGTGACGTGCAGGTTGACGTTCAGGTCGTAGAACGTCGGGGCGTGCCAGAGGTCGCGCCCCGCGACGTTGACGGTCATCGAGCCGCGGTCCTTCGGGCGGCGGAGCGGCCGCGGCCCCTTCGCGGTGTCGAGCCGGGTGTAGCTCGCCGCGAACGTCACCGCGGGATCCTCCCAGACCAGCACCGCGGGCGCGACCTCGAAGCCCTGGACGCGCACCGTGCCGCGGTTCTCGGCCAGGAACTGCCCGTCGTCCTGTGCCGTGCCCTCGATCAGGCCCTCGACCCGACGGTCGAAGAACGTGATCTCGAGCCGCACGCGCTCGCGCCACCACGCGCCGGCGCCGCCGACCTCGACCGAGCGGCTGGTCTCGGCGTCGAGGTCGGGGTTGCCGAAGCCCGGGAAGAACAGCTCGTTGAAGCTCGGCGCCTTGAAGCCCTCGGCGTAGCCCGCGCGCAGGCGAACGCCGGTGTGCGGCACCGCCCAGCCGAGCGAGCCCGCCGGGCTGACCTCGGTCCCGAACTCCTCGTTGGCGTCGACGCGGAAGCCGCCGACGGCGAGCAGCGCGCCGTCGAGCAGGCTCACCTGCTCCTGCAGGTAGCCGGCGACGTTGCGCTGGTCCTCGTCGAACGACGAGGCGAAGTCGCCGAAGTCGGGGTCGATGCTGAGGGTGTCGACGTCGGCGGTCCGGCTCTCGACCTCGACGCCGGCGGTGGTGATCAGGAGGTCGCGCCAGTAGTGGTTGACCTGCGCCTCGCCGGTCAGGATCTCGCCGAGGATGTCGGAGCGGCTCGAGCCCGCCTCGGCGGGATCGGGGGGGTCGCGGAACTCCTGGTCGTCGTGCGTGTAGCTGATCGCCAGGCGGAGCTCGAGGTCCTCGACGAGCTCCTGCTCCCACTCGCCCTTCAGCAGCAGGAACTCGTTCCGGATGCGGGCGTTCGGGTCGGGGGCGAAGAGGAAGTTGTTGCTGTTGAAGAGGCCGAAGTCGGCGTTGGTGTAGCGCAGGAAGACCCGCGCCTCGGCGCGCTCGGTGACCTCGTAGTCCAGGCGGAGCGCGGCGGTGCCGTTGGCGTAGTCGTCGTTCACGTGGCGGAAGCCCTCGGTGTCGAGGTACGAGCCCGCGATCGAGTAGCCGAGGCGGCCGACCTGCCCGGACGCCGTCGCCGAGCCGCGGCCGGTGTAGCCGTTGCCGCCCTCCCCGGCGACGCTGACGCGCGGCGCCCCGCGGCCGCGCCGGGTGATGACGTTCACCACGCCGCCGACCGCCTGCGAGCCGTAGAGGGTGCCGCCGCTGCCGCGCAGGACCTCGATGCGCTCGACGTTGTCGGTCGAGAGGTTGCCGAAGTCGAAGGCGCCGAGCGTGACGCTGTTCACCTCGACGCCGTCGATCAGCACCAGGGTCTGGTCGGCCTCGGCGCCGCGGATGAAGATCTCCGAGTTCGCGCCGCGCGAGCCCTGCTGCACGATGTCGACGCCCGGCACGTTGCGCAGCAGCTCGAGCACCTGCTCGGCCTGCTGCTGGCGGATCTCCTCGGCGGTGATGACGGTGGCGGACGTCGTGAGCTGGTCGAGCCGCCGCGGCGTGCGGGTGGCGGTGACGACGATGGTCGCGAGCGGATCGTCGGTACGTGGCGCCGCGGCGCCGGCCCCGGACTCGGCTCCGGACTCGGCCTCGGCGCCCGCCTCGTCCGCGGCCGCGCTCGCCTCGTCCGCGACGGTGGCGCCCGTCGCCACCTCACCCTCGTAGGCGTCCTCGGCGGCGCGCGCCGTGCCCGCGAGCGCGAGCGCCAGCAGCCCGCCCGCGACCGCCGTCCCGATGGTCCTGATCCTCATGTCGTCTCTCCTCATCGTCGGCCTCCATCCTCGAGCCGGAAGCGGTAGCGCAGGTGGCCGCGGGCACCGGTCTGGCCGACCGGCAGGCGAAAGCGGCTGCGGCGCGCCACCGCGACCGCCGCCGTGTCGAGGGCGAGGAAGCCCGACGAGCGCCCGACGCGCGCGCCGCCGACGCTGCCGTCGCGCCGCACCTCGAGGTTCACGTCCACCGTCCCCTGCCATCCCTCGCGACGCGCCCGCGCCGGGTAGTCGGGAAGCGGGCAGGTCCAGCACCACGGCCGGAGGTCGGCGCCGTCCGCGACGGCGCTCCCGCGGGAGGCGACCTCGGTCGAACGGCCCTCGCCCGCCGGCGCGGCGGGACCGGGACCGGCGGCCGGAGCCGCGGCGCCTCCGGCCGCGCGACTCGCGACGCGCACGGGGGAATCGTGACCGGCGTGCTCGCCGTTGCCGGCGCCCTCGCGAGCGACATCCGGC
>Ga0302046_10000910_pt1 | contig 28283 bp, 27 predicted proteins | sample RVTome_11_FD_200261 | JGI IMG/M metagenome (GOLD analysis project Ga0302046, IMG submission 200261) | Soil microbial communities from uranium-contaminated site in the Upper Colorado River Basin, Wyoming, United States - RVT147D111 (version 2) ... | reverse complement strand
ACCGCCGACAGGAGCAACTACGCTTGCACTGAACCAGCCACCTGCAGGTGGCTCAAGTGGCCGCGGTAGCGGCCACGTCCAAGGCCGCTTTGAGCGGCTCACAACTAAAGCCCCCGGCTTTGCCGGGGGATGCTTACTCTCCGGGCGCGCCATGAAAAGCGAGACACCGCTCATCCCGCAGCCCGAGCCCGGCCGCCTCCAGCGTCCGCTGTCCTCAGCCGCCTCCGGCTGGCAGTGCTGGCTGCCCGGGCTTCAGGTCCTGCGCCGGTACCCACTCGCCTGGCTGCCGAACGACCTGATGGCCGGGTTGGTGCTGACGACGATGCTGGTCCCGGTCGGAATCGCCTACGCGGAGGCCTCCGGGGTCCCGGGCATCAACGGTCTGTACGCCACGACGATCCCGCTGCTGGTCTACGCGCTCTTCGGCCCCAGCCGCATCCTGGTCCTCGGGCCGGATTCCTCCCTGGCCGCGGTGATTCTCGCCGTCGTGCTGCCGCTGTCGGCCGGCGATCCGATGCGGGCCGTGGCCCTGGCCGGCATGATGGCGGTGGTCTCGGGTGTGGTGTGCATCCTCGCCGGCCTGCTGCGGCTGGGATTCGTCACCGAGCTGCTGTCCAAGCCGATCCGCTACGGCTACATGAACGGCATCGCGCTCACGGTGCTGATCAGCCAGCTCCCCAAGGCGTTCGGAGTCTCGATCGATCGTGCCGGACCGCTGCGCGACCTGTGGCAGGTCGCGCGATCGGTGCTCGCCGGTCAGGTCAACGGGGCCACGTTCGCCGTCGGCGCGGGAACGCTGGCGGTGATCCTGGTGCTCAAGCGCTTCAAGCGCATCCCGGGAATCCTGATCGCGGTCGTGGGGGCCACGATCGCCGTCGGCAGCCTGGATCTCGGTGCCACCGCCGGAGTGAAGGTGCTCGGTTCCCTACCGCAGGGTCTGCCGTCCTTCGCCGTGCCGTGGATCGGTCTTGCCGACCTCGGCGCCGTCGTGATCGGCGGCTGCGCGGTCGCGCTGGTGTCGTTCGCCGACACGAGCGTCTTGTCTCGCGCCTACGCGGCCAAGACGCGCGCCTACGTCGATCCGAACCAGGAGATGATCGGCCTCGGCGCCGCCAACCTGGCAGCCGGCTTCTTCCAGGGCTTCCCGATCAGCAGTAGCTCGTCGCGCACTCCGGTCGCCGAAGCGTCCGGTGCCAGGACCCAGCTCACGGGCGTCGTCGGCGCCGTCGCGGTCGCCCTGCTTCTCGTGCTGGCGCCCGACCTGATGGAGGATCTGCCGACCAGCGCGCTGGCCGCGGTGGTGATCGCCTCGGCCATCGGCCTGTTCGAGATCGCCGACCTGCAGCGCATCTTCCGTATCCAGCGCTGGGAATTCTGGCTGTCGATCCTGTGCCTCGTGGGCGTCGCGATCCTCGGGGCGATTCCCGGCATCGGGCTGGCCATCGTCATCGCCGTCATCGAGTTCCTGTGGGACGGCTGGCGTCCGCATTCCGCCGTGCTCGGCCGCGTGAACGGCATCCGCGGCTTCCACGACGTGAAGAGATACCCCGACGCCAGGCTGGTGCCCGGCCTCGTCCTTTTCCGCTGGGACGCGCCGCTGTTCTTCGCCAACGCCGAGCTGTTCCAGGCGCGCGTGCTGGAGGCGGTCGCGGGCTCGCCGACGCCCGTGCGGCGAATCGTCGTGACCGCCGAGCCGGTGACCAGCGTCGACGTGACCTCGGCGGACATGCTCGCCGAGCTCGGGCAGACCCTGCGCGCGTCGCACATCGAGCTGCGCTTCGCCGAGGTGAAGGACCCGGTCAAGGACAAGCTGAAGCGCTTCGAGCTGCTCGACCGGCTGGGATCCGACGTCTTCTACCCAACCATCGGCGCCGCCGTCGACGCCTACCTCGCGGAATACGCGGTGGACTGGAAACCCTGAGGGCGCGAAAAAGCCGACTCACGGTTCGATTCACTCGAGGCGCTTGATGTACTCCGCCAGCGTCCGGGCGGAGGCGAGGTTCCAGGAGATCCTGGCGTCGCTGTGAGGGCAATCCGCGGGATTCTGCCGGTTGTTTCGCGCCCTCGCGCGGGGTGTGATCGGAAAAGCGGCCCCCGCCCTCCGGGGGAATGACGGTTTGCGCCGCGCCTCGACGCAATGCCGATCGAACCCGATTCGAGAGGAGGCAGCCCATGCAGATCGACAGAAGCCCGTTCCTGAAGCTCGAGAAGCCCATGGTGGTCGGATATCTGAAATCGGCCGGCTCGCGGGATCCGGATATCCTCCACACCCAGAAGGCCCACCTTCTTTCCCTGGCCAAGTTCCCGAAGAACGTCGGCGTCTATTTCATGATCCTGGGGGCGCTGTGCACCATCCTGATCCTCCTCGCCCCCATCGGGATCCCGTTGCTGTTCCTCGGCTGGTGGACGCGACGCCGGGGAGTGCGGAATGTGGAGGCCGTCGAGGAGGGCTGGGCAGAATTCACGACGGTCGCCGCGTAGGACACCGGCCGCTGCGACCGCGCGGAGCGACCTCGCTCCGCCACCCCCAAGGGATAACAGGGCCAACGATCCCGATCAACGTGGGTCGGCAGGCCCGGCGCCCGGCAACGTCCACACCACCGGCGCTCGGCGGGCAACGTCCGCCGGAAAGAGCTCGTTCGCCGCCTCGGAGGTACCCGGCGCCTCGAACGACGCCGAGCCGTCCGGCGGGACGCGGTACGCGAGCAGAGTTCCGGTGAACGGATCGGGCCCCTCGGCCTCCGGAAGGCCGGCGAGCGACGCCGGATAGCGGCCGTCCTCGAGCGCACGCAGGCGCAAGGCCACACCGAGATGGACGAGCCGGCGCAGCGACAGCCTGTGCACCATCCGCATCGATCCGTTGATGAGGTTCGGCATCATCATCTCGCGGATCGCCAATCTCGCGAGGGGCGAGTCGATCTCGGCGTCGATCGTCTCCGCGAGCGCGTCCGACTCTCCCTTGGAGGTTCCGAGCTGTTCGACCCTCGCGCACGCCACCTCGAGGGCCGCGCAGGTTCACTCCCGTCGTCGCCAGCTTCACGAAGACGTCCTGGACCACGTCCGCGGCGTCGGCCGCGTTCCCGGTCCGCCACAGGGCCAGGGCGTGCGATTCTCCCGCGCACCGGTCGTAGACCACCGCGAGGGGCGCGCGCGAGCCGGCGGCGAGGGCGTCGAACGCCTCCAGCAGCTCGTCGGTCCGGTCGCGCAACATCACCTCCGGCCGGAGACCCTCGATCCACGAGACCACGAGATCAGCGCTCATATACCCCTTGACGGTCCCGGCCGGGCGCTTTGTCACTCGCGCGCAACTCAGGACAGTATCCGTCATCGGGAGCCGTTGACCGGCGCTCCGGAGCGTGGTAGGTTCGCGAATCCCCGCGAGGTCCGGGCCCCAAGCCGCGCCGTTCCGAGGAGTCGATGTCGCTCGAAGCGATCCTGGACTCAAACCGCGCTTTTTTGCGGGGACGCAAGCCGGCACCCCTGCCCCCTCCGGAGACGATGCGGCTGGCCGTCGTGACGTGCTACGACCCGCGGCTCGACCCCCTGCTGCTCCCCGCACTGGGCCTCTCGCCCGGCGAGGCGTTCCTGCTGCGGACCGCGGGGGCCTTGGTCCAGCCGGCGAGCTCGTCCCTGCGCTCCCTGATGCTCGCGGTGTTCATGTTCGGGGTGACCGAGATCCTGATCGTCGGCCACACCTCGTGTCGCATGGCGCGCTTCGATACCGCGGCATTCGTCGCGTCGTTCCGGGGACGCGGCGTGCCGCGCGAGGCCTTCGGTGCCGAGGACCTGCGCGCCTGGGCCGGGGCGATCGCCGATCCGAGGCGCGGGGTGCAGTCCTCGGTGGCCAACGTCCTCGCGGCGCCGTACCTGCCGCGGGACCTCGCCGTTTCCGGAGCCGTGCTCGACGACACGACGGGCGCGCTCGAGGTGGTGGACCGCTCCGCCGAAGCTGTCGCCGGGGTGTCCGTCGAGGAGCCGCGGGAGCAGGAGCAAGATCAGGATGGGGACCACGATCGCGAGCCGGCACCGCCGTCCGAAACGGTCGGTTCGGGCGGCACCGAGCCGCTGGTCCTGGCTATCGAGCACTTCGCCCGCACGCTCCGATCCAAGGCCAAGTGGCGCGAGGGGCTGCAACAGCTCCACGAGGAGCTGGGCCGACAGAGCAACCCTGTCGTCAAGTTCAACATCCTGGAGAGCTTCGCCAAGCGCGCCGGGGCCGATTCCGCCGATGTGCGCGTGGCCTTCGAGCGCCTCAAGCGCGCGGCGGCCGCTCGACCGCAGTTCGACGCTGGCGAATTCGTCCGGCTGTTCCAGCGCATGGCGAGGAAATGAGCATCGGCGTCGTGTACGTCGGGCTGCTCCTGCTGGGCCTGGTCTATGCGCTCATCACGGGCACGCTGGGCTGGCTCTCCGACCTCGGGAACGCCGACGTCCACGTCGACGCATCGGGCCATCTCGATGCCGGCCAAGCTCACCCGATCTCGGGAACGACCGTGGCGGCGTTCATCACCGGTTTCGGTGGCGGCGGCTGCGTCGCGCACTATCTGCTGGAATGGAAGCTGCTCGGAGGGCTGGGTCTGGCGGCGGTGTCCGGGCTCGGCGTGGCCGCCGCGGCCTTCGGCGTGCTGGAGCTGATCTTCAAGCAGACCCAGGCGGGAGCCGAGTTCGCCGTGGACGAGATCGTCGGACGCGAGGCGGAGATCATCACGCCGATCCCCGCCGGCGGGGCGGGCGAGATCGCCTACACGGTCCGCGGCCAGCGCGAGGTGGGTGCGGCACGCTCCATCGACGGTGGGGCCATTCCACGGGGCCGTCGAGTGGTCATCGACAAGGTCTCGGGTGCCACTCTCTACGTTCGGATGAAGGGCTAGACCGCAGGGAGGGTCGTCATGCTCCGATTCGGTTCGCTCGTGACGGTGGCCGCGTTCGTCATCGTTCCGGTCGTTTTCTTCATCCTGGTCCTCGCGGTGGCCAAGCGCTACAGGAAGGTCGGGCCGAACCAGGTGATGATCATCTCCGGCCGCCGGCACAAGGTCCGTGCGGTCGAAGGCGTCGAGCTGACGGGCTACCGCATTCGAAAGGGCGGCGGCGCGTTCGTCTTCCCTCTGCTCGAGCGCGTGGACGCCCTCTCGCTCGAGGTCATGACGCTCGACATCACGACGCCCGAGGTGTACACGAAGCCCGGGGTGCCCATCGTCGTCGACGGCGTGGCGCAGGTGAAGATCAAGGGCGACGAAGCCTCGATCCGGACCGCGGCCGAGCAATTCCTGGGCAAGACCGTGGAGGAGATCAAGCAGGTCGCGCTGCAGACCGTCGAGGGCCACCTGCGGGCGATCATCGGTACCTTGACCGTCGAGGAGATCTACCGCAACCGCGACCAGTTCGCCGGCTCGGTCCAGGAGGTGGCCGTCTCCGACATGGCCAACATGGGTCTGTCGATCGTCTCCTTCACGCTCAAGGACATCCGCGACAGCCACGGCTATCTCGACGCCCTGGGGAAACCGCGCACGGCCGAGGTGAAGCGCGACGCGGTCATCGCCCAGGCCGAAGCCGACCGTGATGCGGCGATCCGCTCGGCGCAGGCGCGACAGGCCGGGGAGATCGCCAAGTTCGAGGCCGAAACGCGCATCGCCGAGGCCAACCGCGACTTCCAGTCCAAGAAGGCCGAGTACGACGCCGCGGTCAACCTCAAGCGCGCCGAGGCCGACCTGGCCTACGACATCCAGAAGAACAAGACCTCGCAGGAGTTGAAGCGCGAGGAGGTGCAGATCGCGGTCGTGGAGAAGGAACAGCAGATCGTCGTGCAGGAGCGCGAGATCCAGCGCCGGGAGAAGGAGCTCGAAGCCACGGTGAAGCGCCAGGCCGACGCCGAGCGCTACCGCGTCGAGACCGAGGCCGCGGCGACCCGGGCCCGGTCCGAGCAGCTGGCGCGCGGCGAGGCGGAGGCCCGGCGCCAGAAGGGCCTCGCCGAGGCCGACGTGATCCGCGCCACCGGTGGCTCGGAGGCCGAGATCATCTCGCTCAAGGGCGGCGCCGAGGCCGAGGCCATGCGCAAGAAGGCCGACTCGTTCAAGGAGTACAACCAGGCCGCCGTGCTCCAGATCCTGCTCGCGGCCCTGCCCGATATCGCCCGCGCGGTCTCCGAGCCGCTGTCCAAGACCGACCGCATCACGCTCGTCTCGACGGGGGGCGACGGCATCGGCGCGTCGAAAGTGACGGGCGACATCGCCAAGATCATGGCCGAGCTCCCGGCGGTCGTGGAGTCGCTGTCGGGGGTGGACATCCGGCGTTTGATCGAGGCCATCCCCGCGCTGCGGGACGCGACCACCACGGCGCCCCGACCCGGCGGGGAGAAGAAAACGACGGCCTAGTGTGGGTGTCGATGGACCCGGGCGTGGTCCTCGGCACATTCGAGATGGGTGATGACCTCCATGGGGTTGCGTATGTCGACCATCAACTGCTCTTCGATCCGCGTGGCCAGCGCGTGGGCCGATTCCAACGAAACTCCCTTGGGAAACAGCAGATGGAGTTCCGCCAAGATCCTGTTGCCGGAGCTGCGGTGACGCAGTCCGTGGTACTGAAGTCCGAGCTCAGCGGTCAAGGCGTCCAACGATTCTCGGAGCCGGGCCTCGATGACGGGGTCCACTTCATCCATCAAGCCGCCGATCGAGCGCCGGATCAAGTGTCCTCCTGACCACAGGATGTTCAGCGCCACCAGAATGGCGACCAAGGGATCCAGCTCCAGCCGGCCGGTGAGCATCGCCAGGGCCAGGCCGACGACGACGCCGATGCTGGTCCAGCAATCGGTCAGCACGTGACGGCCATTGGCCTCGAGGATCAGGGATCGGTGCTTCTTCCCCATCGAGATCAGGAAGAACCCGAGAGCGCCATTGATCGCCGACGCCAGGAGAATCAGCCCCGTGCCAAGGCCGAGATGCTCCAGCTTCAGCCCCGTCATCCACTTCTGAATGGAAACGTAGATGATGTAGAACGCCGCCATCACGATCAGGGCGCCTTCGAAGCCGGCCGAGAAGAAGCTGATCTTGTCGTGTCCGTACAGGTGGGTGCGATCGGGAGGCTTGAGGCTCAACCGCAGGCTGTAGGCGGCAAACGAGACGGCGACCACGTGAACCACGGATTCGGCCGCATCCGACAGAATCGCGGCCGAGCCGGTGATCCCGTAGGCCACGATCTTCGACGCGAGCATGAAGAAGCCCACGCCCAAGGACAAGCGCATCGCGAAGCGCTGGGTCCGGGCGTTCTGGTTCTCCGCGATCCATGGACCCATCAGGGCACCCGATCTCGGGTCACTTCATGTGCACCGTGGTCGTTCTCTTTCTCTCGCCATGCGGCTCCTCCTCGGTTGCGCCGAAACGACACTACACCAGGATCGCCCGCGGCCGAGGAGACGAGCGCTGCACAGCGTCTCCTCGATGAGGGTCCCGGAACCGTCGCAAGAGGGACGTTTGGGGTCCGTATTGGCGATCGATCGAGGGTGCGTTACGGCGCGAAGCGCTCGATTCACGGCATCATGGAACCGATGTTTGGACGTGTGCAACCCGTGACGAGCAGCGCGCTCGGCGCGCCGATCCGAGGGGGAAGATTGGAGACGTGCCGCGAACCGTGGGCCGTGGTGCTGGCGGCGGGCGAGGGGAGTCGCCTGCGATCCCTCACGACCGATGCGCACGGTAACTCGACACCCAAGCAGTTCTGCTCGCTCGACGGCGGCCCCTCGTTGCTGCGGCTGGCGCTCCGCCGCGCGGAACGGGTCGCGCGGCGGTCGCGCGTCACGACGATCGTCGCCGCGCAGCACGCCATCTGGTGGCGCGGAGAGATCGGCCTCGTTCCGGACTCGAACGTGGTCGTTCAGCCGTGCAACCGCGGCACCGCGGTCGGAGTGCTGCTGCCGTTGCTCCGTATCCTCGCTCGCGACCCGGGGGCGCACGTCGTCCTCTTGCCGTCGGATCACTTCGTCGCCGAGGAGTCCGTGTTGGAACGCGCCCTGCGCGATGCGATCCGCGAGGTGAGTCGGCGGCCCGCGCGAGCGGTGCTGCTGGGTGTCGTTCCCTACGAGCCGGATCCCGGCTTCGGATGGATCGTTCCGGCGGACCACGGCCGGAAGGGCGCGCGGCAGGTCCTGCGGTTCGTCGAGAAGCCGCCTGCCGCGACGGCCGCCGAGCTGATGAGCCGGGGCGGCGTGTGGAACAGCTTCATCATGGCCGGCGCGGGAAGCACGTTCCTCGAGATGTTCGAGGACCGGCTCCCGGGCGTGATCACGAGGTTGCGGGAGGCGTTGGCGCCGGATGCCGGCGCGGCGTCGACGACCGGCGCGCTCGCCCGGGCGTACCGGCGGATCGGCAGCTTCGACTTCTGTCGCGACGTGCTCGAGGGTTCCGAGGACCGGCTGTCCGTCCTGCCGGTTCCGCCCTGCGGCTGGAGCGACCTCGGCACGCCGGACCGTGTGGCGCGGTGCGTCGAGCGGATTCCGCGCACGTCGTGGTCGAGTCCGCGTGCCGGGGGCCGGTCGAGCCTGGCGCAGGCCGCGGTCGCGATGCGTCCGTGCTCCACGCCCTGAGGCGGTGCTCAGGCGTGGGAGAGCGCGTTGTCGTGCCGTGCTGGGGTCAAGAAGAGCTGCTCGAGCGCGCGCGGGAGGCCCGCTCCTGCGCCCCCTCTTCGAGATCGATCAGCTCCCGCAGGCTGCGATCCCCGAGCTGCGCGGAGATGGCGGACTCGACCCCGTCGACGACTTCCTGCAGCGGCCCGACCTTCTTGCGCGGCTCCGCCTTCCCCGACCCGTCGTGGCCGCGTACGGCCGCCAAGATGTCCGCGAGCAGGATGTTGTCGAGCGCGCGGCCCGGTACGAGACGCTGGTCCTCGGTGACCACGATCAGCGAGTCGTTCTTGAGGTGCTGGAAGACGTAGCTGAGCACCGTCGCGGGAACGCCCAGCCCGGGGGCGAGATCGGCGGACTTCGGCCCGAGCCTCCCGCGGAGGAACTCGGTGCCGACGATGCGCATGACCGCCAGCGCGAGCGTCTCGCGCATGCGGTTGGGAAGCTCGATGTCGGCCCGCCCCGTCAGCAGGTACTCCGGATTCTGCACGTAGAACGAGAGCTGGGCGCCGATCAGCAGGATGAGCCAGTTCAGGTACAGCCAGATGAGGACCACGATTCCGAGCGCGAACGCGCCGTAGACTTCGATCCGGCCCGCCGAATTGGCGATGAACGAGGCGAAGAACGCGCTCGCGGCCGCCCACGCGACGCCCGCGGCCATCCCGCCCACGAGCGCCGGCGCGAACCGCACGCGCGTGTTGGGCATGAACATGTAGAGGAACGTGAACACGACCCCGATCGCGACGTAGGGCGCGAGCGTGCCGGCCAGCCCGAGGCCGCGGCCGAACGGCTCCACCTCCGACAGCCGTTGAACGAGGGCGTTGCTGGAGACGGATGCCGTCAGGCCGAGGGCCAGGACCATCAAGGCGGGTCCCAGGACGAGCATGCTGACGTACTCGCTGAACCTCCGCGCGAAGCTGCGCGGCTGTTCCACCTGCCACACGAAGTTGAAGCTCGACTCGATCTTCTGCAGCATCGAGATCACGGTGTAGAACAGGAACACGATTCCGAGTCCCACGAGCAGTCCGCCGCCGACCTTGTCCACCATCCCGACGAGCTCGCCCGCGATGCGGACGGCGTTGTCGTGTCCGAGCGGGTCGAGGAACCTCACCAGGCTCGGTTCCAGGCGCCGGTGGACCCCCAGTCCTCTGAGCACGGAAAAGCTCAGCACCATGACGGGGACGATGGACAGCAGGGTGGTGTAGACGAGGCTCATGGCCCGCAGATTCAGATCTCCGGAGACGACGTCGCGCAGCAGCGCGTAGACGTAGCGCAGGATCCTGACGCTCGCGGACGACACGACGCCGACCCGGTTCCAGCGCCCGTCCCACAGCCACTCTTCGATCGGAGAGCGCAGGCTCGGGATCATCGCCGGGTCGATCACGGTCGGGTCACCATCGTCCGCTCCGAGCGCTACGCGCCCACGGTCTTTCCGACGTGGTCCCGGAGATGCTCTTCGAGCTTGACGAGATCCGCGGCGAACGACCGGATTCCCTCGGCGAGCTTCTCGGTCGCCATCGCGTCCTCGTTCAGCATGAGGCGGAACGCCTTCTCGTCGAGGTCGATCTTCTCCATCGGCTGCTTGCGAGCCGTCTCCGGATCGAGCTTGCGGGCCAGCGTGCCCTCGGCGCCGTCGAGCTCCTCGAGGAGGTGGGGGGAGATGGTCAGCAGGTCGCACCCGGCCAACTCCAGGATCTGACCGGCATTGCGGAAGCTGGCGCCCATGACCTCCGTCGGGTAGCCGAACTTCTTGTAGTACCCGTAGATGCGGACCACCGAGGCCACCCCCGGGTCCTCCGCCGCGGGGATGTCCGCCACGCTCCGTTCCTTCTTGTACCAGTCGTAGATCCGGCCGACGAACGGCGAGACGAGCTGAACGCCGGCCTGCGCGCACGCCACGGCCTGCGCGAACCCGAACAGCAGGGTCAGGTTGCACCGGATCCCGTCCTCCTTCAGGCGCTCGGCGGCCCGAATGCCCTCCCACGTCGAGGCGATCTTGATCAGGACGCGATCGCGGTCCACGCCGACGGCTTCGTAGAGCCCGATGAGACGCCGCGCCCTGCGGACCGTTCCCTCGACGTCGAACGACAGCCTCGCGTCGACCTCGGTGGAGACCCGTCCGGGTACGATCTTCAGGATCTCGCACCCGAAGGCCACGGCAAGGCGGTCGAGGCACGCATCGAGTCTCTCGCGGGGACCGTCCGCGTCCGATCGCGCCGCCGCGACCGCGTCCTCGACCAGCCCTTGGTACTCGGGCATCCGAGCGGCCTTGTAGATCAAGGACGGGTTGGTCGTGGCGTCCCGGGGCCGGTGCCGCCTTATGGCATCGATGTCCCCGGTGTCCGCGACCACGACCGTCAGCTTGCGCAGTTGGTCCAGAATGCTCATGGAATTCTCCCCCGGCGGCCGGCCGGACCGGCGTGCCCGCAAAGACCCGCGAAGGGCCGCCACCAGTTTACCGTGACCCCGAGGGGCCGCGTGCCGAATCGAGCTTCGCCGGGTGGGGATTCGGGAATCCGCGAATATAGGGCCCGACCCCATGGCGATCAAGCCGAAGAACGACTGGCCAGATGTCTTTGAGGACCTATATTCGGGACAGGACATCCGTGGAAAAGGACCAGAAGGAGGCCCTGGCAATGTGGAACCGCAAGGAAAACGAGATCCCGAGCACCTCTCCCCAACGCCTGTCCGACGACAGCCCGCGCCCGAGCATCGTCTCGAAGGAGTTCGGAGACGCGCCCTCGCCGTCGTCGCCCCAGATCCAGCGCACCCCCCGGGGAAGCGTCGGGAAGAGCATCTGCATTCGCGGCGAGCTGACCGGCAACGAGGACCTGACCATCGAGGGCACCGTCGAGGGCAAGATCGACCTCATGGACCACAACCTCACGATCGGCTCGAGCGGACGGATCAAGGCCGAGATCGGGGCCAAGAAGGTCATGATCGAGGGCGAGGTCAAGGGCAACATCGTGGCCAGCGACAAGGTCGAGGTGGCCTCCACGGGTCGGGTTCTGGGCGACATCCAGGCGCCGAGAGTGGTCCTCGCGGACGGCGCGCACTTCAAGGGCATGGTGAACATGTCCGAAAACGTCGGGGCCGCGACGCGCCCGGCGGCCTCCGCCGCACCGGCCGACCTCAAGAAGCCGCAGCCGCAGAAGCCCGCCATGGCCGAGGAACGTCCGCTGGCCGTCAAGTCCGCCTGATTCAGGTTCATTCGGGCGACAGGATCAGGGGCCGCCGCGGCCCCTTTTTCTTTGCGGCCTGCTAGAATCCCCCTTCGTCCTCGAGGCGGCGGACCCGGAATCGGAGCGGAGGGGGATCATGTCCAAACTCACGAAGTCTCTGTCCAAGGCGCTGAGCGAACAGATCCAGAACGAGTTCGCCTCCGCATACCTGTACCTCGCGATGTCCGCGGAATGCTCTAACCGGAACCTGAAGGGAACGGCGAGCTGGCTGAGGCTGCAGTGGCTGGAAGAGCTGGGCCATGCGACCAAAATGCTGGACTACGCTCTCGAACGCGGTAACGCCGTCCGGCTGCGCGCCATCCCCGAGCCCGGCTTCGAGTTCACTACCCTGACCGCGGTGTTCGAGCACGTGCTCGAACACGAGCGGTCGGTCTCTTCCGCCATCAACGCTCTCTACGCCAAGGCGGCCGAGGAGAAGGACTTCGCGGCGCAGGCCTTCCTGCAGTGGTTCGTCACCGAGCAGGTCGAGGAGGAGAACAGCGCCCAGGCCGTGCTCGACATGCTCGAGATCGGCGGCGATCAGGGTGCGGTGCTCCTGATGGTCGACCGTCACCTCGGGCAGCGGGGCGCCGGGCAGGCTTGAGCGTCCTGGCCGGGCCCGGTTCATGGGCCACCGGGGCGAGCCCGCGGGCGATCCGCCGGCGCAGCGGAGCCAGCGAGGGTCGTCACCCTCGCCGCCCTGTCGCTGCCGTGGCTGCGCGTCCCCCCAGCGCTGAGTGCGGAGCCGGAAAGGGGCCGCGACTGGCGTTTTTCCGGCGACGCAGGGGAGGAGTGGAGCGCGGGGGTCGAGCTGCTGCGGAACCTCGGTGGCTACTCCGCGTCCGACCCCGATCCTTTCACCGTCGCGAACCGCGAGGAGAAGAACGGGTATGCGTTCCTCCTCGACGTCGGGGGGGTCAAGGAGGCCGGCGTTTGGCTCGCGGCATACCGCTACGCGCACATCGAGACCCTGGCCGTCATCGCGTCCTTCGCGCAGGACGACTGGGTCCGCTGGGGCACCTCCGCCAGATCGACGGCACGGACCTCGAGGGCCACGAGCTGCGCGCCGGGTGGGCGTTCTCGGGACGAGCCAACGCGATCCTGCGCGTGTTCCTGGTCGACGCGATCACGAGCGTCCAGGACGGCAAGCGCGCGCGGCTCGACTTCAACTACTCGTTCTGAAGCGCGGCCGCGGCGACGACTCAGTCGGCGGATTTCCCGGCCCCGGTCGGCGCGCGCCCCCCGCGTCGGGTGTGCCCCTCGGCGTCGATGCGGTGGTCCTTGGTCTCGTGGACCCAGAGCGCGGAGACGACGACCGTCACGAGGCACACGGCGCCCGGGTAGAGCAGGCCCGCGTAGATCGCTCCGCTGCCGAACGCTCTCGCCGCCCACTCGGATGTCGTGACGGCGGTGGCGATGAGCGGCAGGAAGCCGCCGAACCAGCCGTTCCCCAGGTGGTAGGGGAGCGACATCGAGGTGTAGCGGATCCGGGTCGGGAACAGCTCGACGAGAAAAGCCGCGATCGGCCCGTAGGCCATGCAGACGTAGACCATCTGGAGCGCGAGGAGCCCGACCATCCCCACGGCGTGGAGCAGGGCCGGTTCGCCCGAGGCCAGGGAGCCCGCGTCCGTGAGACCCTTCATCGCCATGTAGATCGGCAGGTACGTCGCCGCCGCGAGGAGGCATCCCGCCAGCATGATCCGCTTGCGGCCGATGCGGTCCGACAGCGCTCCGAAGACGACGAACAGCGGCGCCGTCACGGCCAGCGCGATCGACATCAGGATGTAGGCGGTCTTCCACGGGATCCCGAGGGTCGCCTGCATGAAGGTCAAGGCGTAGAACTGCCCCGTGTACCACACGACCCCCTGCCCCGCGGTCGCGCCGAACAGCGCGATCAGCACGTAGCGCAGGTTCAGGGCGTGCGTGAAGCTCTCGACCAGCGGGTTCTTCGAGGTTCGCCCCGCCTCCTTGAGCCGGGCGAACAGCGGGGACTCCGCCATCCGGATGCGGATGTAGATCGACACGGCGAGGAGGGCGAACGACAGCAGGAACGGCACGCGCCAGCCCCAGGCGCGGAACGCCTCCTCGCCCACGACCACCCGGGTCGTGCCGATCACCCCCATGCTGAGGAAGAACCCGAGCGTGGCGGTGGTCTGGAGGTAGCTGGTATAGCGGCCGCGGCTGCGATCCGGGACATGCTCGGCCACGTAGGTCGCGGCCCCGCCGTACTCGCCGCCGAGGGCGAGGCCCTGCAACAGGCGCAGCGCCACGAGCAGGACCGTCGCGGCGAGGCCGAACGTCTCGTACGTCGGGAGGAGGCCGATGAGCGCGGTGCTCACCCCCATCGTGAACATCGTGACGAGAAAGGTGTACTTGCGGCCGACGAGGTCTCCCACGTGACCGAAGACGATGGCGCCGAGCGGCCGCACGCCGAACCCGGCGCCGAAGGTCGCGAGGCTCGCCAGGAGCGCGGCGGTCTCGTTGCCCGGAGGGAAGAACAACCCACCGAAGAACACGGCCAGGCTGCCGTACAGGTAGAAGTCGTACCATTCGAACAGGGTTCCGAGCGACGACGCGAGGATCACGCGGCGCAGGACTCGCGGCTCGACGGGCTGCACGGCTTCCCCCCTTCACGGGTCGGCCGCGGATTGTACCCTCCGACGAGGGGAAGCGGAGCTCGGGATCGCGCACGCTCGCGGGCGGCGCGCACGGGTCGACGTGGCGCCCGCCGCTGTTCGAACGTAGAATACGGCCATCTCTGCAACTGAGGAGGTGTCCCCATGAGAGCAAGAGTGTCTCTGCTCGGCCTCGCCGTCGCCCTCGGCATGTTCTGGGGGCTGTCCGCTGCGGTCGCCGAAGACGATCCGGGTCGGAGCTTCAGGGCCGACCTCAGCGGTTACCAGGAGGTGCTCAACCCCTCGGGCGGCGGCGCCGTCTCGACGCCGGCCGGCGGGGCGTTCCGCGCCAAGCTGGAGCGCGGCGGCACGGCGATCGACTACGAGCTGAGCTACCGCGGCCTGCTGGGCAGCGTGACCCAGGCGCACATCCACTTCGGCCAGCCGGGCACGACCGGGGGCATCGTGGTGTGGCTGTGCCAGACCCCACCGGACTTCGCGGATCCCACGGGCCTGGCCCCCACGTGCCCCACGGAGGGGTCCGTGACCGGTCAGCTCACCTTCGCCAACGTGATCGGAGGGGCGGCGGCTCAGGGGATCGCCGTGGGCGAGTTCGAGGAGGCGGTCCGCGCGATGCAGGCGGGAGCGGCGTACGTCAACGTCCACACGACGCTCTTCCCTCCCGGCGAGATCCGCGGCCAGGTGAAGTAGTCTGGGTCAGCCATCCGGGGCGGGAGCCGTCGTGAACGACACGGTCGAACCCTGCAGGTCACCGGCGCGGCCTTCGAGCCGATCACGTCGGATTTCGCCCTGTGGGAGGCGACGCTCCAGGCTTCCGCGGCCGATCTGACCTCGGCGTATTCCAAGCTCGACCGCGATCTTCAGCAGGTCAAGGCCTTCATGGCGACTCATGGCTTCGGCGAGAGCGACTACAAGGTCGACGCCGTTCAGATCAGCCGGCACCACGATCGCGAGGGTCAGCCCACCGACTACGCGCTCTCCCAGTCGTTCAGCACGCAGTCCTCGGACATAGCAAGGATGACCGCGCTGTCCACCGCCGCATTGGGACTCATCGCCCAGGGCGTGGAGTTGGCGTCCCGGAGCCCGCGCTACGTCTACACCAAGCTCGAGGAAGTGAAGATCGAGATGATCCGTGCCGCGACCGAGAACGCCAAGCTCCGCGCCGAGCAGCTCGCACGGACCGCCGGAAAATCGGTCGGCGCGCCCATGACCGCCCGCATCGGCGTCTTCCAGATACGTCCCCTCCATTCCCAGGAGGTGTCCGATTACGGCATCAATGACGTCACCTCGGTGGAGAAGGAGATCGTCTGCACGGTGACGATCAACTTCCTCGTCGAGTGACCCGTCGCTCGATGGTGGGTGTGACCCGGGCGTGCGCGGTCCACGTGATCCTCGGCCTCGTTTCTCTGTTCGCGCCGGGGACGGCGCATTGAAAGGGTTGCGACCCCTTTGCCGTCAAGGCTCCGCGCGCCGTATCAGGACCAGGGTGGTGCCGGCGGGGAACCCGTCGGCGGGGTCGAGCGGGATCGACTCGACCCGGTAGGCCGGCGGCACCTCGAGCGGCGGCAGCTCGGGCGCGGCGGGCGCGCCGAATGCGACGTGCGCGCCGAGATAGGTCGGGGCCCGCGGCAGGAAGTGCTCGACCTCGACGAGCCGGTCGTGACCCGAGGAGCGCCGCCCCGGGGCGGTCTCGCGGCCGGCGGCCTCGCGATCGACCAGGCCGTACTGGTCGTAGATGAACAGGTCGGAGTAGTAGCCGACCGCGCCGATGGCATCCATGACGATGGACTCTCCCGGCTTCGTGTGTCGTGCGAGCGCTCGCCCCAGGAGACTCCAGCGGAAGGTGTTGCCTCGCATCGCGCGCCAGCGGCCGTACTCGGTCACGTATCCGGGGAGATCCCACCGGAAGGCGAACGCCTCGCGAATGGACCGCGGCACCGGGTGGACGTCGAACGCAGGGAGCACCGAGAGCCCGACCAGCGCACCGAGCACCGCGTGGGCGAGCGCGGGCCGTCCCGTCGCGGCGACGCGCACGACGATCGCGGCCCCGAGCACCGCGAAGAACGGCATGGCCGGCACGAGCAGGCGTCCCATGGCCATGAAGTCGCCGCCCACGAGCACGGCGTAGGCGACGGTGCCCCCGGCCAGCGCGCAGCACTGCAGCGCCGCGGCTCTCGCGCGTCCCGAGAGCGTCCACGGGACCAGGACGGCGATCACGGCGACCGAGGTCACCGTCAACACGAAGCTCACGACGTAGTCGAGGCCGCGCGTCAGGGTGAGCGCCGATAGACCGACCTTGACGCGCGCGGTGTTCGGGATCCAATCGCCGTGGTAGGCGTAGCGCCACGACACGTAGATCGCCGTGCCCGCGATCAGGATCGCCGCGGCGACGCCGATCGAGCGGAGGAGCGCCGGCCTGCGGTCCGCCAGCCACGTGATCGCCGCCACGCCGAGAACCAGGGCGCCCCAGTAAGCCCCGTCGGCCCGCACCAGGGCCGCGAGCAGCGCGAACGTGCCCGCCTGCGCGCCGCGGGGGTGGCCGGGATCTCCGAGCAGCCGCTCGAAGGAGGCGAAGATCGCCAGCGCGAAGGGCATCGTGTCCAGGCCGCCGGTCGACCACACCGCGATCGGCGGGAAGGTCGCCACGAGCATCGCCGCCGACAGCGTGGCGGCGGGCGAATCGGAGACTCGACGGGCCACGAACGACGTGACGCACGCGATCAGGGCGGCGCCGCACAGGATCGACAGGACCCTCGACCACACCGTCGGGTCGGCGCCGAGCCTCTCGACGGCGGCCATGGCCAGCACCCACAGGAAGTTGGTGTACCCCTCGACCGGCGGATCGGCACCGAGGTTGTAGCGCAACCCGAGCCCCGCCGCGAGGTGCTTGGCATAACGAAACGAGATGAAGGCGTCGTCGCACACGAAGTTGAACCGCGCCGTGAGCAACGCGTAGACGGGAAGGCTCAGGAGCGCGGCCGAGCGGGGCGAGAGAGCGCGCACGGCGATCAGAGGTATCCCAGCGCCCGGAGCTTCTCGCGGAGCTCGTCGCTGGGATCGAAGCGCGGAACCTCGACGCCGGTGGCCCGCATCTCCTCGACCCACGCGTCGAGGATCACGAGCAGCTCGCCGAGCTTCTCCGGATTCCGCTCCGCCAGATTGACGGTCTCGCCGGGGTCGACAGACAGGTCGTGGAGGAACTCACGCTTGCGGAGGTGATCGACGATCAGCTTCCAGTGGCCCGAGCGCAGCGACGACAGCAGGACGCTCTTCCCGACGTCGGCCCGGTCGGGCGGCATCCACACCGACGAGAACACTTGGGCGGGAGGCTCGCCCACGCCGCGGATCGTGGGAAGCAGGCTCGGCGCGTGCTCGCCCGGCAGCTCGATCCCCAGGTAATCGAGCACGGTCCCGAACACGGTGCGCGTCTCGACCGCGGCCGCGACGGCCGGCCCCGCCGGCGTCGTCCCAGGAAGGACCGCCACCAGCGGGACCCGGACGATCTCCTCGTTGAGCGAGATCGTGTGACCGAGCGCCCCGCGCTCCAGGAACTCCTCGCCGTGATCGGCGACCACGACGATCGCGGTGTCGCCGGCCAAACCCGCGTCGTCGATCCACCGGATCAGGCGCCCGATCGCGGCATCGGTGTGGGCGATGTCCTCGTCGTACAGCGCGCGGAGGTAGTCCATCTCCGGCGCCTCCAGCAGGTGCCGCTTGCTCGTGAGGTTGTAGATGTCCCGCGGGTCCTCGCGAAGCCACCCGGTGTAGTCGTCCGCGAACGTCCAGTCGGGATGGTCCATGTAGTCGTAGTGCGGATCGAAATACTGCGTGAACAGGAAGAAGGGGCCGTCGCGGCGCCCGCGCAGGAAGTCGATCGCGCGGTCCGTGACGCCGTCCGAGCTGACGAATGAATGCACCGCGACCGGATCGTAGTGCTCGCGGAATCGCTCGAAGCCCTGCGAGAAGCCGTGCCGGGAATCGACGAAGAAGTGACTCACGACCGCGCCGGTCGCGTACCCGGCTTCCCGGAGGACCTCGGCGAGGGTCGTCTCCGCCTCGCGCAGGGTGCCCGTCAGGAACATCGCGCCGTGCTGCTGAGGGTACTTCCCGGTCAGGATCGAGGCGAACGACGGGAGGGTCCACGACGACTGCGACACGGCGTCCTGGAACACGACGCCGCGCGAGGCGAGCGCGCGCAGGTTGGGGGTCAGGTCACGGCCTTCGAGCGGCGCGCCGAGCAGCGTGGTGTGATCGGCCCGCAGCGTGTCGATCCCGATGAGCACGACGTTCTTCGGGTTCGACGGACGCAGCGTCGGGCGCGCCGCGACGGGGGTCAGGGCCCACAGGGCGGCCGACAACGCGAGCGCGCCGAGCGCGGCGACGATCAGCGAGCGCCGTGAGCCGCGGCGGGGCGGTGGCGGGCTCGCGAGACGCCGGAGCTGCGCGAGGATCAGCACGAGGAACGCCGCGCTCGCCGCGAGCACCGCGGAGTTGCGGGCGACCACCTCGGCGAACGAGAAGCAGAACCGCCCCGAAAGCCCCGTGACGGAGATCATGATCACCGCGAACAGCACGCTCGCCACGCTCGCCGCGAGCACGTCGCGAAACCGGACGACGAAGGTCCAGACCCGGCGCGTCGCCAGGAGGGCCGAGAGGCCGACGGCCGACACCGTCACGGCGAGCGCCGTCCCGCGATCGATGCCTCCGGGCGCCACGGATGCCGCCAGGAGGATCGCCAGGCCGGCCGTCACGCCTGCCGCGAACCGCCACGCGGCGAGCCGCGGGACCGCTTCCGTACCGGGAACGAGGCTCCACAGCCGCCGGCCGGCCACGACGACGAGCGCGAAGCCCAGACCGCAGGCGAGACCGAGCACGACGGTCGAGATCGACGCGTCGCGGACGTCCAGATAGGCGGACCTCGTGAACCCGAGCGCCAGGTAGCCGTGCGAGACGACTTCCTCGACGCCGAGACCGAGACCGAGAATGGCCGAGGACACGCCCCACGTCAGGGTGGTACGGAGCACCTCGGCGGGAGTCAGCTTCGCCAAGGCGTCACGGTCCCTCGCATGCGTCCGCCGTCCCGTTCATCGGGAAGGAAGTGTACTAGACTTCCCGCTCCCGGCGAGGAGAGCTGTCGATGAGCACGGTGACGCTCCGCAGGCGCTCGAACGGCGTGGCATCGATTCTGTTCGACACTCCCGCGAGCCCGGTCAACGTCCTGTCCCGCGAGCTGCTCGACGAGATCGCGCGCCTGCTGGACGAGATCGAAGGCGATCCCGCGATCGCCGCGTGCGTTCTCGAGAGCGCCAAGCCGGGCACGTTCATCGCGGGAGCCGATTTGGAGCAGATCGCGGCGTTCGAGACCCCCGAGGCCGGCGAGTCGTTCTCGCGGAGCGGGCAATCCGTTTCGCATCGCGTGGCGGGGAGCCCCAAGCCGTTCGTCGCCGCCGTGTGGGGCCCGGCGCTGGGCGGCGGGCTCGAGGTCGCGCTGGCGTGCCGCTACCGTGTGGCCGCCGCGGCCGCCGAGACCGTCCTCGCGCTCCCCGAGGTCACGCTCGGCCTGCTCCCGGCCGGAGGCGGAACGCAGCGCCTGCCGAGACGGATCGGGCTGCGCGAGTCGCTGCCGCTCCTGCTCACCGGCCGCAAGCTGCGCGCCGATGCGGCGCTCCGCGTCGGCTTGGTCGACGAGCTGGTGTCCGCGGAGGCGCTGGAGCGCGCCGCCGTCGGCGCCGCCACGAGGCTCGCCCGCGGCGAGCGCGTGCCGGGGCGCCCGCGGGGCACGCTCGCGAGCCGGCTCCTCGAGAGAGCGGGGCGGTCGCTCATGTTTCGCAAGGCCCGGGCGGAGGTTGTCGAGAGGACCCGCGGACTGTACCCGGCGCCGCTGGCGGTGCTCGAGTGCGTGACCGCCGGTTACGAGCGCGGCGTCAGCGTCGGGTTCGACCGCGAGGCGGTGCTGTTCGGCCGGCTAGCGGCCGGGCGGGAAGCCAAGCGGCTGCTGCGTCTGTTCGTCGACACGCGCGCGCTGCGCAAGCCCGCCGGGGGTCCGGAACCGGCCGCGGTCCGGAAGCTCGCCGTCGTGGGCGCTGGCTTCATGGGGACCGGGATCGCGACGGTATCGCTCGCCCACGCGGAGGTCGTGATTCAGGACGTCTCCGAAGAGCGCCTGGCGCGCTCCGCCGCCGAGGTCCGGCAGGGCCTGGAGAAGCGGGGACGTGACGCGAGCATCGCCGCCGAGGATCTCGCGCGGCAGTCGGCGCGGCTCCATACGACCCTGGAGGCGAGGGCGCTCGCGGATGCCGACCTGGTCATCGAGGCGGTTTTCGAGGACCTGGATCTCAAGCGGCGTGTCCTGCGCGAGATCGAGGAGGTCATCGCCCCGGCGGCCGTGTTCGCATCGAACACCTCCGCCCTGCCCATCGCCTCGATCGCGGAAGGCGCCCGGCACCCCGAGCGCGTCCTCGGAATGCACTACTTCTCGCCGGTGCCGAAGATGGCCCTGGTCGAGATCGTGACCGGGCCGGCGACGTCCACGCAGGCCCTCGCGACCGCGCGCGGGTTCGCGATCCGGCAGGGGAAGACGGTGGTCGTCGTCCGGGACGGCCCCGGCTTCTACACCTCGCGAGTCCTGTCGCCGTATCTGAACGAAGCGCTGATCCTGCTCGAGGAGGGGGCGCGCGTCGAGGACGTCGACGAAGCGCTGCGGGACTTCGGCTTCCCGGTCGGGCCGCTGACGCTGCTCGACGAGGTCGGCATCGACGTGGCGGCCAAGGTCCATCGACGCTTCGGGCTGCTGTACCGCGATCGCGGGCTCGGGGAGAGCGACACGCTGCAACGGCTTCACGAGGCGGGGTACGAGGGTAGGAAGAACGGCCGCGGGTTCTACAGCTACGGTCGCGCGCGACGCGACCGGCGCAAGCCGGTCAACGACGAGGTTTACGCCTCGCTGCGGAGACGCGGCACCCGCCGGGTCGAAGCGGCCGAGATCGCCGAGCGCTGCGTCGCGTTGCTGGCGAACGAGGCCGTCCACGCGCTGCAGGAAGAGATCGTGGCGTGCCCGCGGGACGGGGACGTCGCGGCGGTGCTCGGGCTCGGATTCCCCGCGGTGCGCGGCGGACCGTTCCGGTACCTCGACGACCGGGGGATCGCCGCCGCCGTCGAGACCATGACGCGTCTTGCGGAACGCGGAGGCGCGCGATTCGTCCCGGCCGCGCTGTTGAAAACGATGGCCCGCGAAGGCGGGACGTTCTATTCCGATGGAGCGCAAGGAGAAGGAACATGGCCGAAGCGCTGAAGCCCGGGGATCCCGCCCCGGAGTTCCGTCTGCAGACCGCCGCGGGCGGTTTCGTCAGTCTCGCGGATCTGCGCGGGAAAACGATCGTGCTGTTCTTCTTCCCCAAGGCGTCGACGCCGGGCTGAACGGTCGAGGCGCGCGGGTTCCGCGACGCGATCGATCGATTCCGAGAGCTCGGCGCCGAGGTGGTCGGCGTGAGCGCCGACCGTCCCGAGGCCCAGGCCGCGTTCGTCGAGCGCCAGGGGATACCGTTCACGATGGCGTGCGATCCGGGGGGACGGATGCTGCGTGCCTACGGCGTACGGGGCCTCATCGGCACCCCCAAGCGGATGACGTTCCTGGTCGACGCGCACGGGACGATACGCAAGATCTACCCCAAGGTCTCCCCGGAGGGTCACGCCGCCGAGGTGCTGGAGGACCTCAGGGCGCTCACCGAACAGTGTTAGCCTGCTGCGATGCGCTCGATCTACTTCACCGCCGAGCACGACGTTTTCCGCCGCGAGGTTCGCCGGTTCCTGATCCGCGAAGTCGCGCCTCACGCCGACGCCTGGGAAGCGGCGCGGCGAATTCCACGGTCGATCTTCCTCCGCATGGGGGAGCTCGGGTTCCTGGGCATCACCGGTCCCGAGTCGGCGGGCGGCGCGGGCGGCGATCTGTTCCACGCCGTGGCGTTTCTGGAAGAGCTTCCGCGATCGCGGATGGGAGGGTTTTGCGCCGCGGTCGCGGTGCAGCAGTTCATGGCGACGCCGCACATCGCGCGCCACGGGACGGCGGAGCTGAAGCGCGCCTACCTGGCGCCGTCGATCGCGGGGCGAAAAGTCGGCGCCCTCGCGATCACCGAGCCGGATGCCGGCTCCGACGTCGCGGCGATCCGGTGCTCGGCGACCCGCGACGGCGAGGACTGGGTGATCCGCGGCTCGAAGACCTTCATCACCAACGGGGCGGACGGCGACTTCTTCACGGTCGCGGTCCGCACCGGCCCCGGTGCCGGCGCCGCGGGGATCAGTCTGATCCTCGTGGACGCCGATGCGCCGGGCGTCAGGGTCGCGCGTCGTCTCGACAAGCTCGGGTGGCATTGCTCCGACACGGCCGAGATCGTGTTCGACGACGTGCGCGTGCCGTCGAGCCGGCTCGTCGCGGGGGTGGGCGAGGGGTTCGCGATGCTGATGGAGTCGTTCCAGCTCGAACGGCTCGCGGCCGCCGCGGTCGCCGTCGGAAGCTCCCAGGTCACGCTCGAGGCGACGCTGGAGTACATGGCGTCGCGCGAGGTGTTCGGTCGAACCCTGGATCGCTTGCAGGTGCTGCGCCATCGCTTGGCCGATCTCGCGGCGGAGCTCGAGGCGGCCCGGCAGCTCACCTACCACGCCGCCTGGCTCCTGCAGCACGGCGAGCGGGCGGTCGGTGAATGCTCCATGGCCAAGCTCGTCACGACCGAGCTCGGGAAGCGCATTGCCGATGAATGCCTGCAGTTCTTCGGCGGCTACGGAATCATGGAGGAATACCCCGCCGCGAGGTTCTACCGCGACGCCCGGGCGGCGACCATCACCGCCGGGACGTCGGAGGTCATGCGCGAGATCATTGCCAAGGTCATGATCGGCGCGTCCGCGCCCCCGGAGCACGCGCGGACGACGGCCCCCGCGCGACCGGTCGATCCCCCCGCCGCCGCGCCCGCGCGGGCGGTCAGCGAGGTCGAGAGGCTCATGCGCTCGCTCACCGAGCGGATTCGACCCGCGGCGGCCCGCGGTTGGAGCGCGACCTTCCATTGTCGAATCCAAGGGGCCGACAAGCCGGAGTGGACCGTGCGCATCGAGGACGGGGCGTGCCGGGTCGCGGAGGGTCTGCAATCCGCGCCCGACTGCGTCGTGCAGCTGTCGGAGGAGACCTACGTCGGCATCGAGACCGGCACCGTCGATCCGCGAGCGGCCGTCGTCTCGGGCGCCGTCAAGGTCAGCAATCTCGGACAGATGATCCGGTTCATCGAGGCGTTCCGGGCGCGTCCGCATCCATGAGCCCGACGGGCCCGGCAGCGCTCGAAGGCGTCGTGGTGCTCGACGTCTCCCGCATGGTGCCGGGCGCCGTGCTGACGCGAATGCTCGTCGACCTCGGCGCGCGGGTCCTCAAGGTCGAGGAGCCCACGGCCGGAGATCCGTTGCGATTCGCCCCTCCGCTCGTGGGCGGCGTGGGGGCGGCGTTCTGCGCCTTCTTGCGCGGGGTCGAGTCGGTGGGGCTCGACCTCCGGAAACCCGCCGACGCGGCGGCGCTGCGCAAGCTCGCGCGCCATGCCGACGTGCTCGTCGAGAGCTTCCGCCCCGGCACGCTCGAGGGCTGGGGTCTCGCGCCCGCGAGGCTGGTGGCGGCCAATCCGAGACTCGTGCTGTGCTCGCTGTCCGGGTTCGGAGCCGGGACCGACCGCATCGGTCACGACCTCAACTTCACGGCGTCGTCGGGGGCGCTGTCGTTGCTGCCGGGGTGCGACGTTCCCGGCATCCAGCTCGCCGACGTCACCACGGGCCTGCTGGCCTCGTCGGCGGTGCTCGCGGCGCTCGTGCGGCGCTGGCGAACCGGCTCCGGCTGCCGCATCGATCAGCCGCTCGTCGCGGGGCCGCTGCCTTACCTGACGCTGGCCCAGGCGGAGAGCGCGGGGGGCGGGGGAGGGCTCGCGGAGGGGCTGCTCGCGGGGAAGTGCCCGGCCTACCGGCGGTACCGCTGCGGCGACGGGCTCGAGATCGCGATCTGCACTCTCGAGCCCAAGTTCTGGAACGAGCTGATCGCGATCCTGGGTCTCCCCGAGATCGCGGGCAGCGCGCTCGATACGGGCGACCTGGGCCGGCAGGCCGCGGCGCGCATGGAGGAACGGATCGCGACGCGGCCGCGGGCGCGCTGGCTGGGGCTCGCCGAGGAGCGCAACCTGCCGATCAGTGCCGTCCACGACCTCGCTTCGGCTCGCGCCGCCTTGCCGCCCACGTGGCTCGAACGGACGCCGGCGCCGGATGGGCTGGTCTTGCCCCGGGTGCCCGGCCCGTTCGTGCCGTCCCTGGGGCGCACGCCCTCGACACCGGCCCCTCGCCTCGGAGAGCACACCGAGCGCGTGCTGCGGGAGTTCGGCATCGAGCGCGGCGCGGTGTAGCATGATGGCGGACCGCCACCCTGTTGCGCGGCGCGTGCGGTGGGGAGGCCCAGTGGACACGATGAGCGACACGAAAGAGACCGCGATCCATCCCACGGCGATCGTTTCGCCGAAGGCCGAGCTCGACCTAGGAGTGGAGGTTGGGCCGTTCTCCATCATCAGCGAAGACGTGCGCATCGGGCGCGGCACCGTGATCGGCCCGCACGTTCAGATCGATCGCTGGACGATCCTCGGCGAGGACAATCAGGTGTTCTTCGGCGCCACGCTGGGCAACCCGTGCAAGGACCGCAAGTACGGAGGGTGGCGCAGCTGGGTGCGGATCGGCGACCGCAACGTCTTCCGCGAATACGTCTCGGTCTCCCGCGCGACGGCCGAGGACGGGGCCACGGTGCTCGGCGACGACAACCTGCTCATGAACATGGTCACCGTCGCTCACGATTGCGCGATCGCGAACCGCACGATCATGGCGAACCTGGCCACCCTCGGCGGGCACGTGATCGTCGAGGACGACGCGCGGCTCGGCGCGCAGGCCGCCTTCCATCCCTTCGTCCGGGTCGGCAAGATGGCGATGTGCGGCGGCTGCTCGAAGTTCGTCAAGGACGTCCCGCCGTTCACCGTCGCGGACGGGCATCCGGCGCGCGTTCGCGGTCTCAACGTCGTCGGCATCCGCACGTCGAAGGTCAACCCGATGTCGAAGCTGCCGCCCGAGACCCTCAGGAGGCTCAAGAAGGCCTATCACGTCCTGTTTCGCTCCAAGCTCTCCCAGAGCGAGGCGATCGCCCGGGTGCGCGCCGAAATCGCGCCCGACGACGAGGTCGAGCACCTCCTGCGGTTCATCGAAAGCTCGCAGCGCGGCATCTCGGCATAACACCGATCCTCCGACGAGCCGCACCCCGAACCCGTGCCCCCGCGCGTCACGCTCGGCGGCTCGCGGCGTGGAATCGCCGCTCCGCCTCGCTCCTCGCGGATCGCGGCCTCTCGAGGCAGGACCGGCCGCGATCCGCGAGGGCCGCTGCGGGGGCACGGGCTCGGGGTGCGGCTCCTGGACGGTGCTTTTACGTTGGTTTTACATCGCGGCGGGCGCCGTGCGCGTTCAAGTAGACAGGATGGGAAGACGAGGCCCGGGAAACGAGGGAGCGCCATGAGACTCGACCTCCTGACCGTGATGTTCGACGATCCCGACGGACTGCGCCTCGTGGGCCTGGGCCGGATCCCGCGCTGCGCCGACTGTCCGCGATACACGGCGCTGGTCGCGGCATTCCACGAGCGGCGCGAGGGCGCAACGCCATCGAGGCGGCTTCCTGCCGCCCCGGCGACGTGCGGCTTCGAGGCATGCGCGCCGCTGGCGCGGCGTTACGCCCCTGCGATCCCGGTCCATGCCGCACCCCGTGCGACCGGGCGAACCGCGCTGGCCAGCTAGTCTAGGAGCCCGTCCGAGTAATCCCTCGGGTCGCGTTCCGGGCGCCGCGGGGCCAGATGCAAGGCGCCGCGACGACGACGATACCCGCTATCTTCGAGGAGCGGCAACGCCGCAGATGGCCCCGCGCCGCCGGAACCCGAAGGGCGCATGGGGGTTGCGGCCGCATACTGCGTCGCTCGTCGTCGGAGATATCGGGTATCACCTTCCTCCTCGCTCCTTGTCTGCGCCTCGCAAGCCCCATGCGCGCGACCCGAGGGATTACTCGGACGGGCTCCTAGTACGAGGTCCGACGCTCAGAGCTGCCGCAGCGTAGGGCCCCCCACCTGCGGATGGCGGTCGAGCCGCCTCACTCGATCGGGATCCCTCCCACGAGATCGGGGAGCGGCTCCCCGGGACGGGGGCCCTTGCCGCGCACACCGTTCACCGCCTGCGTGCTCATGGCGTAGTGCAGGCGTACCCCGCCTCTTCGAGGAGGCCGGCGACGTAGTCGGCCGACTGGTCGTAGCCCGATGTCCCGCTGACGCGGGTTCCGCCGTTGGCGTCGGCGATCCCTTGCAGCGCCGCCTGGTGCCGGCGCGCGCCGTCGAGGGTCACGCACTCCAGCAGCTTCTTCGGCGTGTTGTTGGCCCGGTTATCGCAAGTCCCTCCGGCCCCGGCCGGCGCCACGGACACCATCGCCACGAACGCAGCACCCACGACTCGACTTCGCATCGGTGATCCCCCCAAGACCGGAAAACGGATCGGCCCTGCGGCCCTATCGCAGCCCCATGTGGCCCTACCATATCCGTGGAGAAGGAACGGCCGTCAAGGGGAGAGCGCCGGGGGAGCGTGGCCGCCGCCCGCGCACGGCCTCAGGCGCCCGCTTTCCGGCGCGCGCTCTCCTTGATGCGCTGGATGTGGCCGCGCCCCATGCCCTTGACCTCGCATCCCAGCTCGAAGAACCGCCGGATGCGGTCGTCGTCGAGGATGCAGAAGCAGTCGACGATGGCGCACGGATTGCCGACCGCTTCCACGACGCGATCGGGATCGAGGTCGAGGTACGGCGCGTGCCGAACCGCGAGCACGATGGCTTCGACACCGCGCATCGCCTCCCACAGGTCCTTGTGGATGCGCTGCTCCGCGAGCCGGCCCTGGCGATGGAAGAACCGCGCCCGGCTCTGCCCCGGCTCCGGATAGGTGTCCTGGGCCTCCAGCTCCCACCAGTGCTCGACGTACGGGTCGTGAACGCGGATGCCGGCCCCCATCTCGGTCAGGCGCCTCACGATCAGCTCCGAGCCGCTGTAGCGCGTGTCCCCGACGTCCTCGCGGTACGCGGCGCCGAGCAGCAGGATGTCGGCGGACGCGATGGGCCGTCCCATGTTCCGCAGCGCATCGCGCACGAGCTGGGCGGCGTGCAGCGCGCGCGTGTCGTTGATGTCGATCGCGAGCGGCGTGATCTTGAAGATGTCGTCCTCGAAACCGTGGATGTGGCGATAGGCCCACACTCCCAGGCCCCCGTCCTTCGGCAGGCAGTAACCCCCGATCCCCGGACCCGGGAAGATCAGGTTGGAGTGCGTCGGGCGGACCTTGATGGCCTCGATCACCTTCTTGAGATCGACACCGTTGCGCTCGGCGAACAGCGACCACTCGTCCATGAAGGCCAGGATCGTCGCACGGTAGCTGTTCTCGATGATCTTGGCGGTCTCCGACTCGATGGGCCGGTCGAGCACGGTGAGGGGGTAGTCGCGGGTATTGAGGATGTCGTCGAGAAACCCCGCGACCCGGCGCTTGGCCTCGGGATTCACGCCGCTGCACACGCGCCAGAAGTCCCGGATCGACGCGACGTAGTTGCGACCGGGCATCACGCGCTCGTAGCTGTGGGCCAGGAGCGGATCGGAGATCAGGCCCCGCTTCTCGAAGATCTTCTTCATGATGGGGTAGGCGATCTGCTCGGTCGTTCCGGGCGCCACGGTCGTCTCGATCAACACCAGCGTCTCG
>Ga0302046_10000909_pt1 | contig 28283 bp, 24 predicted proteins | sample RVTome_11_FD_200261 | JGI IMG/M metagenome (GOLD analysis project Ga0302046, IMG submission 200261) | Soil microbial communities from uranium-contaminated site in the Upper Colorado River Basin, Wyoming, United States - RVT147D111 (version 2) ... | reverse complement strand
CACCAACCGGCCGTCGCACGATCCGGGCGACCTCCCCAAGCGTCAGGTCGGCGACGAAGCGGAGCGTCACGACCTGCCGCTGGAGCTCGGTGAGCGCGCCCAGTGCCGCGACCATCTGCGGATCGACGGGGTCCGGGATCTCGTCGTCGGGAAGCTCCGGCAGCTCCGAGCTGACCACCTGGGGGCGCGCACCGCGGCGCCGCCGATCGTCGACCAGTCGGTGGTGGGCGATGGTGAACACCCAGCGGCGCAGCTGCCCCTCGTCGCCGCGGAATCGATCGAGGTCACGGGACACGTGGAGGAACACCTCGCCCAGCAGGTCGTCGGGGTCGGCGGCCCCCTGTGATCGCAGGTAGCCGAGAACGACCTTGCCCAGCTGTTCGAACAGCGCGCCCGCGTCGCGGGCCTGGGACTCGACGAGGCGTTCAGCGGACGCGGAGGCGGCGGCAGGCCGGCGCGTGCGCGGGCCGGCCGCCGAGGCGCTGTCGCTGGTCACGTCGTGGCGGTCCCGGTCGGGCCGTCACGGTGTACCTCATGAACCGGCTGGAGTGTCCGTGGGCGGGCCAGTCGGGACCTGCGTCGGAACGACGGTCGGCAGCTCGGATGGCGGCCCAGTCGGCAGCTCGGATGGCGGCCCGGCGGGTGCATCCGAGGCGTGCTCGTTGGGCTCGTGGCAGTTGGCCCGCGTTTCCGCCAGGTTCCGGGCTTCGCTGGCCCGGGCCGACGGGTGGTCGTCCCGCGATGCCGGTTCGGCCGATTCGCCAGCGAACGTCGGTGCGCCGGTGCAGGCCTCCTCGGCCTCATCGCCGGCGTCCTGGTCGGCCGGGCAGTTCCCGGAGCGGAAGCCCGAGAACTCCTGTGCCTCGGCCTTGCGGTTGACCCCGCGCTCGGCACCCTCACCTTCAGGTGGTTGGCCGGCGAAGGGGGGCTGGCCCGTGCAGGCCAAGTCCCCCTGCCCCCCCTCGCCGTCCAAAGGAGCAATCTTCGCGGGAATCTCGTCAGGCATCGCAGCCGTGATGGCGGCAGCCGCAGGAACGGCCGCGACCAGCAGGACTGCGGCCGGCGCCACACGGAGCGAACGACGCACGAAGCCGGGCTTCGCGCGCCCCCCGTCGCTGGCCATGCGGGCAACGACCCGCCCCTCGACACCTGGAGCCATGGGTTCACGCCCGAAGGCGCGAAGCCGCTCGATGAGATGACCGTGATCGCTCATGTCCATGCAAGCGCACGGCGCCATCGCCGGGATACGGCCACTTCTGCCGACCTACGCTGCGGATTCGCGTCCAACGGCATCCCCATGACCCTCGAACTGACCCTGGATGAGCTGCTCACGACGACGCGGGCGGTCCGCAAGCGGCTTGACCTGGACCGGCCGGTGGACCCCGCGATCATCGAGGAGTGCCTCCAGATCGCGATGCAGGCACCCAGTGGCTCGAACATTCAGAACTGGCACTGGGTGGTGGTCACCGACCCCCAGACGAAGGGGGTGATCGCCGAGGCCTACCGCGAGGGTGCCCGCGGCTACCTGTTGCCGGCCGAAGGCGAGATCCCCGAGGCGGCGCCGCTGCGCGACGACGCCACGCAGGCCGAACGGATCGCCGGCTCGGCCCGGTTCCTGGTCGACAACCTCCACCGCGTTCCGGTCCTGGTGATCCCGTGCGCCTGGGGCCGGCTGCCGATCAACGGCGAGGAGGCCGTCGGCGCCGGCAACGTTCCGTTCACCGGAACGGCCCTGCACGCCGGCTTCTGGGGCTCGATATTCCCAGCCGTCTGGAACTTCCAGCTTGCCCTGCGCGCCCGCGGACTGGGCAGCTCGCTGACCACCTTCCACCTGGCGCGGGAGCGTGAGATCGCCGAGCTCCTTGGCATCCCCTTCGAGCGATGCACGCAGGCGTGCTTGCTGCCGGTTGGCTGGAGCAAGGGCACCGACTTCAAGCCGGTCACACGCGACACCAACCGAAAGGTCATCCACTGGGAAACGTGGTGACGGCGGTTGCCACCGACCGCAACCGGACCTAGAACAGGCACCGGACCACGGAAGGTGAACCAATGCCAACGGACCTGCATGTCGAAGCCCCCGACAAGCCGGGCGCACTTGCCGAGATCGGCAGGGCACTCGGCAACGCCGCGATCAACCTCGCCGGCGGCTGCGCCACGACCGGCGGCGGCGTCGGCCACCTCCACCTGCTGGTCAAGGATGCCGACAAGGCCACCGAGGTCATCGAAAAGGCGGGGTTCACGGTGACGGGACGCAGCGAGCCGATCATCATCACGGACGTCGACGACGTGCCCGGCTTCCTGGGCCAAATCGCCTGGACGGTGGCCGAGGCTGGCGTCAACATCGAGGCGTTCTACGTCGGCACCGATACGCGGATCGTGCTGATCTGCTCCGACCCGGCAGCTGCCCGCGCGGCCCTCGGGCTGTAGCGCGTCCCGACGAGCGGGCTGGCCTCGGCCTCAGGCCCCGGTCAGCAGGTGGAGCAGGAAGCCCCGGTGGGCCGGCCACGGATCCGTGCGCGGCGGCCGGTGGCGGGGCTCGAAGTGGACGCGCAGCGCCAGCCCGGCGATCGAGTCGACGATGAACGCGAACAGGGTGTCGATTCTCTCGACGGGAATGCCGAGCCGGTCGGCGGAGGCGCGCTGGGTCGCCTCGTCGATCATCCCGCCGACGACGGTGACCATCTCGGCCAACAGCGCGCGCCGGAGCGTCTGGTCCAGCTCCGGCAACCGCTCAGCCAGCTCGGGATCCTCCGCGGCGGCCACCCACAGCCGGACCCACACGACGAACGTGTCGCTCGAGAAGTCCTCCCAGACGAGGTCGAGCAGTGCGCGGCTGCGTCCGGCGAGGTCGGCAGGAAGACGCTCGTTCAGGTTCTCGTAGCTGGCCAGGCGACGCACGACCAGGTGTTCCATGGTCGCCGCGAGCAGGTCGAGGCGCTGCGGGAAGTGGTGGGTCTGGGCGCCCTGTGACACGCCGGCTTCGTCGCTGATCCGGCGAGTGGTGGCCGCGGAGAGGCCTTCGGTGGCGATCAGGTGCACCGCCGACTCGATCAGGCGGGTGCGGGTGGCCTCCCGGCGCTCGGCCTGCGTGCGCCGGGGAGCGACAGCCTGGCTCACGTGACGCCTCCAGTTGGAATACCGAGCAAGCGTTCGGTATCTTAACGTGCGTTCGCAGCGACCTGTTGACCCTGTTCAGGCGCTGACACGACTCCGCTGAAGGACTCCCCAATGAGCAACCGCACGTTCGTCATCGGCGTGGGCATGACCAAGTTCGAGAAGCCCGGTCGCCGGATGGTCACCAACGACGATGGCTCCGAGCGTCCGTGGGACTACCCGGACATGGTCCGCGAATCGGGCACCAAGGCCCTCGAGGACGCCGGCGTCGACTTCGACAGGATCGAGCAGGCCTTCGTCGGCTACTGCTACGGCGATTCGACCTCGGGACAGCGGGCCGTCTACGAGCTGGGTCACACCGGCATCCCGATCACCAACGTCAACAACAACTGCTCGACCGGCTCGACGGCCCTGTTCATGGGACGGCAGATGATCAAGTCGGGCATCAACGACTGCGTGCTCGCGGTCGGGTTCGAGAAGATGGAGCCCGGCTCGCTCCAGGGCAAGTGGCAGGACCGGACGATGCCGCTCGACAAGCACTTCCTGTCGATGCTCGGCAAGCACCCGTTTGAGGCATCGCCGCCGGCTCCGCAGATGTTCGGCAATGCCGGCCGCGACCACATGGAGAAGTACGGCTCGACCCCCGACCACTTCGCCTGGATCGGGTGGAAGAACCACAAGCACTCCGTGAACAACCCGTACGCCCAGTTCCAGGACGAGTACACGCTCGAGGACATCAAGAACGCGCCGATGATCCACGACCCGCTGACCAAGCTCCAGTGCTCGCCAACCTCCGACGGCTCCGGCGCCGTCGTGCTGGCGTCCGAGAGGTTCGTGGACGAACACGACCTGTGGGACCGTGCCGTGGAGATCGTCGGCCAGGCCATGGCCACCGACTTCGCGTCCTCGTACCCCGAGGACGGCGACGCCATCAAGGTCGTCGGCTTCGACATGTCGGCGGCGGCCGCCGCGCAGGCCTACGAGGAAGCCGAGCTGGGGCCCGACGACGCCCAGGTCGTCGAGCTGCACGACTGCTTCTCGTCCAACGAGCTGATCACCTACGAAGCGCTCGGCCTCGCGGAGGTCGGCGAGGGTCACAAGCTGGTCGACAACCAGGACACCACCTACGGCGGGCGCTGGGTCGTCAACCCATCCGGTGGGCTGATCTCCAAGGGCCACCCGCTCGGCGCCACCGGCCTCGCGCAGTGCTCCGAGTTGACCTGGCAGCTGCGTGGCCAGGCGGACAAGCGCCAGGTCGACGGCGCCACCGTCGGCATCCAGCACAACATCGGCCTGGGCGGTGCGGCCGTCGTGACCGTCTACAAGCAGGCGTCCTGACCGCCCACTGACGGGCCGCTCGATTTCGCGGGACGGCCTGCGTCGCGGTTGCCTGTCCGCCAAAGCCTCTGCACCCAAGGCCTCAGCACCCAGAGCCTCTGCACCACCGACCCGCAAGGAAAGCCACCATGAGCTCACACGAAGATCGCGTCGTCATCGTCACCGGGGCCGGTGGCGGGCTTGGCCGTTCCCATGCCCTCCTGCACGCCGAGCGTGGCGCCAAGGTCGTCGTCAACGACCTCGGCGGTGACCCGGCCGGCCGCGAAGAGGGCTCCTCGATGATGGCCGACAAGGTCGTCGCCGAAATCGAGGAGAAGGGCGGCACCGCGGTCGCCAACCACGACGGTGTCGACAGCACCGAAGGCGCCGAGAACCTGGTCAAGACCGCGATCGACGCGTTCGGCCGCATCGACGTGCTGATCAACAACGCCGGGATCCTCCGCGACATCTCGCTGAAGAAGATGACGCGTGACGAGTGGGACGCCGTCATCGCCGTCCACCTCACCGGCACCTACAACTGCACGAAGGCCGCGTGGCAGCACCTGCTCGACAGCGGGTCGGGCCGCGTCGTCAACACGACCTCGGCAGCTGGCCTGTACGGCAACTTCGGCCAGGCCAACTACTCGGCCGCGAAGATGGGCATCGTCGGCTTCACGCGGACGACCGCGCTGGAGGGTGCCAAGTACGGCCTGTGCGCCAACGTCATCGCGCCGATCGCAAAGTCCCGGATGACCGAGGACATCATGCCGCCCGAGCTGCTCGAGAAGCTCGAGCCGGAGTGGGTCTCGCCGCTGGTCGGGCATCTCACGTCCCCCCAGTGCACCGACACCGGCCAGATCTTCGCGTTGGGCGGTGGCTACTACTGCAAGGTCGCGACCGTCGAGACAGCCGGCAAGACCTTCGGTGAGGTGCCCTCGGTCGAGGACATCGCCGGCTCGTGGGCACAGATCAGCGACATGACCGATGCCGCGCCGATCAGCAACGCCGCCGAGGCGGCCGCCAAGGTCGTCGGCGCCGTGATGAACACGTGACGTGTCTCATACGCGCGTGATGAGGCGCCTTCGAGACACACAAGTCCTGTCCGACCCGTGCGTGTCTCGGACACGCGCCATGCGGCGGCCGCGAGACACACAAGGAGAGAACGATGCCGATCGACGTTGACAAGGCCCTGGGCGCCGAGCTCGGCGGCTCCGGAGAATCGTCCTGGAACCAGGACGACGTGATCCTCTACCACCTGGGGCTGGGCGCCGCACACGACGACCAGCTCGACCCGAGCCAACTCGCCTACACGTACGAGAACGGGCTCAAGGTTCTCCCCAGCTATGGGGTCATCCCCCCGTTCGGCGCCCTGACCGGGTTCATGGCCGTCGACGGGATCGACATCAACCCGATGATGATCCTCCATGGGGAGCAGGACATCACCCTGCACGGGCCCATCCCGACCGAGGCGTCCGTGAAGACGTCGGGCCGGATCACCGAGATCTGGGACAAGGGCAAGGGCGCCCTGGTCGTCATCGAGGCCGAGACCGTCTCGGACAAGGGCACGAAGCTGTTCACGAACCGCTTCTCGACCTTCATCCGCGGCGAGGGCGGCTTCGGCGGCGAGTCGGGTCCCAAGCCCGGCAACGCCGCACCCGACCGTGAGCCGGACCAGGTCCTCGAACGCACGACGTGGCCAGGCCAGGCGCTGCTGTACCGGCTGTCGGGCGACAAGAACCCGCTGCACGCTGACCCCCAGCTGGCCGCGATGGTCGGGTACGACAAGCCGATCCTTCACGGCCTGTGCACGTTCGGAGTCGTCTGCAAGGCGGTGGTTGACGAGCTGCTCGACGGCGACGTCACGAAGGTGGCGCGCTACCAGGTCCGGTTCGCCGGTCACGTCTTCCCGGGCGAGACGCTCGTGATCAACACGTGGAACGAGGGCGAGCAGATCCTCATCGGCGCGACGACCAGGGAGCGCGGCGAGCCCGTGCTGACCAACGCGGCCGTCACGGTCGGCTGATTGCCGCCGAGACGTTCGAGGCCCCGCCGTGCGGCGGGGCCTCGTCATGTGTTGCGGTTGGATCGTCAGGTGACCTCGAACGGGGCCACCATCCCGAGCACGGCGTGGGACTTGCCCTCGTTCTCGGGCACCACCGATGGGATGTTGCAGAGGAACAGGTACGAGCCCGGCCCGAGGTCGAGCTGCACGGTCGACGTCGCCCCCGGGTTGATCGCGTTGAGTCCACCGACACTGGCGAATGGCGGCGGGCCCTCGGGGGCCGCGAACCATGCGAACACGTCGTCGGCGGTTGCACCATCGGCGAGCTGGAGGATGTTCATCTCGTGGGGCTCGCCTGCAACGGTCGCGTTGGTCACGGTCAGGGTGGCGTCGCCGCCGATCCCGGCCGGCAACTGGATGCCGTAGTCGACGAGGGAGACCGCTTCACCCGCGGGAGCCGCGGCGGCCGCCTCGGCCTCCACCACCTCGAACTCGGTCAGCATGCCCTTGGCAAGGTGCGGCACACCATCGGCGGCGGGGATGAAGCAGACGAACGCATAGGAGCCCGGCGTCAGCTCGGTGATCCCGCTCGCCGATGAGGAACCGCCGGGATCCACCGCGCCCGTCCCACCTTCAAGTGAAATCAGCGGAAGGGCGGCCGCCTCTCCGCCGTCCTGGAGTGCCGCCAGGAAGCTCTCGGCGGACTCGCCCTCGTTGAACGTGATGAGCTGGCCGTGGTGGGGTTCCCCACCGGTGTTCGAGAGTTCGATGCGAGTCGCCCCGGCGTCAACAGTGGCCGGGATCTCGAACGTGTAGCCCGCACCTGCTCCGTCATCGGTCGCCGTCACCGCCAGCGCCGCCGGTTCGGGAGCGGCGTCCGTTGGCGCACCCGTCGTCATCGCGTCCGACGGCGACTCGGACTCGGTGGAGCCTCCGTCGTCGTCGCATGCCGTCAGCAACAGGAGCCCGGTTGCTCCCACCGCCATCAACTTTCGGATCTTCATGTCCCCTCCTGTGCGGGCGCGGCGTGAAACACCGTCACGCGACGGCACGCCGACGGCCGCATCAAAGCAGCAGCAGCGGCACATGGCGCATTTTCGTGGCCCGCACGCTTGCGAAACAAAGCAAGCGTTCGGTATGTTTCTGCGAGCGGTGCTTGCCGCCCCACCACGAAGGACCGACCCATGCCCCAGTTCCTCAGCGACGAGTGGATCCAGGCCGCCCAGGCCGTCCAGGCCGAGCTGGCCAACGACCTGCCCGAGCCCGCCCCTGCGAAGGTGAACCTGGTCGTCCCCGACGCCCCGTTCGCCGACGGCGACAGCCACTTCCACCTCGACACGTCCGATGGCCTCGTCTTCTCGACCGGGCACCTCGACGACGCCGACGTGACGATGACCATGCCCTACGCCACGGCAAAGGCCGTCCTCGTCGAGGGCAACCAGCAGGCCGGGATGCAGGCCTTCATGGGTGGTCAGATGAAGGTCGACGGAGACATGATGAAGGTCATGACGCTCCAGGGCGCGATGGCCAACCCCGCAATGGCCACGTTCCGCGAGAAGCTCGAGGCCGCCACCGACTGACTCCATCCCGTGAGCAGTTCCCGGACATATGGTCCGGGAACTGCTCACGGGATCGAAAGTCGGCGACCTCGGCAGCAACATGTGAGCACTATCCGGACTCATGGTCCCGGAACTGCTCACACGAGGAGGATGCGATGTACGAGTGGAATGAACAGGAACTGATGATCCAGTCGGCCATCCGCTCGTTCATCGACGCGGAGATCCGACCCCATCGCGACGAGCTCGAGTTCGGCGACCTGCCGCCCTACGACCTGCTCCGCAAGATGTTCAACACGTTCGGGATCGGCCCGATGGCCGCGGCGGCGTTCGACAAGCGGATCGAGAAACTGCGTGCTCGTGCAGCCGGCGACACGGAGGAGACGCCGGAGGCGATTGACAACATTGGTGGCGGAGACCTCGACCAGGCCGTGATGGGGCTGATGCTCACGACCGAGCTGTGCCGAGTGGTGCCCGGCTTCGTCGGGGCGATGGGGGTGTCGATCGGTCTGGCGGCCGGAACGATCCAGGCCCGCGGGACGATCGAGCAACAGGAACGGTGGGTCCCCGACCTGTTGACGTTCGACAAGGTCGGCGCATGGGCGATCACCGAGCCCAACTCGGGGTCGGACGCGTTCGGTGGCATGGTGACGAGCGCCCGCCCGGAGGGGGACGGGTACCTGATCAACGGGAACAAGACGTTCATCACGAACGGGCCGTTCGCCGACACGATCGTCTTCTACGCGAAGCTGGACAACGGCGCACCGATGCGGGACCGGCCCATCCTCACGTTCGTCCTGGACGCCGACATGGCGGGCCTGGAGCGGTCGGCCCCGATGCGCAAGATGGGCTTTCACTCCTCGCCCACCGGCGAGCTGTTCCTGAGCGACGTGTACGCAGGACCGGACCGCCTGCTCGGCGGTCAGACCGAGGCCAGCGAGGGTGACATCGCGTCCGACGCCGGCCGCGACAGCGCGCGCAGCAACTTCACGTCTGAGCGCGTGGGGGCAGCCGCCATGGCGCTCGGGATCATCGAGGAGTGCCTGAAGCTGTCGGTCGAGTACGCGAGGACCTGCGAACGATGGGGCAAGCCCATCGGCGAGTACCAGCTGATCCAGGAGAAGCTCGCCCGGATGGAGGTCGCCCGCGTCAACGTCCAGAACATGATCTTCCGGACGATCGAGCAGATGCGTGACGGCACGTCGCCGACGCTGGCCGAAGCCAGCGCCATGAAGCTGTACAGCACTCGGGCGGCCACCGAGGTGGCGATGGAGGCCGTGCAGCTTCACGGCGGCAACGGCTACATGAGCGAGTTCCGGGTCGAGCAGCTGGCGCGCGACGCCAAGTCGATCCAGATCTACGCCGGCACCGACGAGATCCAGATCACCCACATCGCGAAGGACCTGCTCCGCCGCTGACACCGAGCAGACCTCCGGGTCACCACCGGTTCGATAGCGTTGCCGTGATTCCGAGGAGTACTCCAACCTCGGCCCGGGAGGAAGTCGATGCGGGTCGGCAACAGCGCCACGCTCGGGCGCTGGATGGTCGTGACGCTCTCCCTGGTGCTGTCCGCGATGGCGGTGACCCCGCTCCAGGCGCACGCCGACGACGGGCACAAGGCCCACGTCCACGACGTCCCCGGCCAGGTCGCCAAGGCCGTCGCTGGCGGGTTGATCGCGGCCGCGGGTGCCGACGTCCCCGACCGCACCGAACCCACGCTCGTCGAGCGCTACACCCTGGAGCAGCCGCGAGCCCAGGTGCCCCAGGACGTGTATGCGCTCGCCAACGGTTGCTACGCGATCCAGTCCCTGGCCACCGGCGGGTGGGTCGAGCGCGCTGGCAATGGCTTTGCGGCCACCGCATCCACGCCGGATGCCGCCGAGTCCTTCTTCTTCAAGGCGACCGACCTCGCCCACTACATGATCTACGGCACGGACGCGGACTGGCTGGCCATCGACCCGGGCCTGCTCGGCGAGCTGCCGGACCCGTCGGACGTCAATGCGCTCCTCGGTCCGTTCGACCTGCCAGACCTGATCGGCCCTGACGGTGGCGGCATCCACCAGGCCGACGAGCCCAGCCCGCTGGCCGACTGGAAGCTGATCGAGCTCGACGACGGGTTCCGGCTCAAGTCGATCGCCGGACCCGAGCTGATCGACGACGGCGGCACGCTGTCATCCGGCGCGCCCGGCACCGACGTGACCTTCCGGCTCGTCGACGGGTGTGCCGAGTTCCCCGAGGTCACGGTGAACATCGACGGCGCCCCGATGGGCGGCGAGAACCAGTGGGTTGAGTCACGCGGGTACGCCGACCTGCACCTGCACGGCATGGCGTTCCAGTTCATCGGCGGCGAGGGTCGCTGCGGCCGGCCATGGCACCGGTACGGGGTCGCATACGCGCTGGTCGACTGCCCCGACCACGAGCCCGGTGGGCGTGGCGCGATCATGGAGCAGATCCTTTCTGGCGACGCGCCCGGGACGGCACACGACACGACCGGCTGGCCCGACTTCGGCTACTGGCCCCGCTACAACTCCCTCACACACGAGCAGGGCTACTGGAAGTGGCTGGAGCGGGCCTGGCGTGGCGGGCTGCGGCTGATGGTGAACCTGCTCGTCGAAAACCAGGCGCTGTGTCAGGTCTACCAACCGGTCACGCTCGTGCTCGAGCCATCCGATCCGGCCGAGGCGTTCAACTGCAACGAGATGGACTCGGTCCGAGCCCAGCGCGCCTACATGCAGGCGCTCCAGGACTACATCGATGCACAGAACGGTGGTCCCGGCGAAGGCTGGTACCGCATCGTCGACGATCCCTTTGAGGCGCGGCAGGTCATCAACGAGGGCCGGCTTGCGGTCGTCCCCGGCATCGAGATCTCGCTGCTCTTCAACTGCGAGGAGAGCGTCACGACCGAGTCGACGTGCACGGAGGAGGAGATCGACGCCCAGCTGGCGGAAGTCATCGACATGGGCGTCAGCCAGATGGAGATCGTCAACAAGTTCGACAACGGCCTGTCGGGGGTCAAGGGCGACGGCGGCACCACCGGGATTCTCGTCAACGGTGGCCAGTTCATCGCGCTCCAGACCTTCTGGGACATGCGCCAGTGCCCCGAGGGCCAGCCCGAGGACGAACACGACCACTCGCCCTCCTCGCTGCCGGTGCTCAACGAGGCATTCCCACCCGAGCAGCAGGACGTCCTTTTCGGCGCGGCCCTGGAGGCGGCAGCCCAGGCCGGCCAGGACCTGTCCCAGCCGTCGATCCCGTCGTACGGCGAAGGGCCGCACTGCAACAGCAAGGGCATGACCGAACAGGGCCTGTACCTGCTTCGCCGGATGGCCGAGGAAGGGATCCTGTACGACCCCGATCACCAGTCGCTCAAGGGCCGCAACGAGGGCCTGGCGTTCATGCGTGACCTTGACTACGGCGGCGTCATGACCTCGCACAGCTGGTCGACGCCCTCCACCTACCAGCAGGTCTACGACATGGGAGGCGTGAACGCCCCCTACGCCGGCGGCGCCGAAGGGTTCGTCGGCAGCTGGGAGGACAACCGGGCCATGGCCGCCGATCGTTGCTACTTCGGGTTCCAGTACGGCTCGGACGTCAATGGGTTCGGAGCCCAGGGTGGCCCGCGCGGGTCCGCCGACGAACGGCCGCTCACCTACCCGTTCACCGGTTTCGGTGGCGTCACCGTCAACCAGCAGCAGTCCGGCAACCAGGTGTATGACCTCAACACCGACGGTGTCGACCACTACGGCCTGTACGTCGACTGGTGGAAGGACCTCGAGGTCATCGCCGGCAAGCAGATCACGGCCGACATGGAGCGCGGTGTCGAGATGTACCTCCAGCTGTGGGAGCGAGCCCGCGGGGTGCCAGGCGAAAACTGTTGCAGGACGAGCGACGGGACCAACCTCGCGGCGCTCGCTGACGTCGAGCCGGGCGCGACCCGCGAAGAGATCCTGTTCGCCGTCGGCCAGCCGTTCGACCGGACGGCTGGCGCCTACGTCTATTGCGTCACGACCGCCGACGGGGTCGAGCTGGTCGAGCTCGAGTTCGCCGACAACAAGCTGGTCGCGGCTCCCGATCTGCCCGACGGGCTGGCAGCCACTGGCGGCGGTTCCAACGGGTGGCTTGCGCTCGCAGCGCTGCTGTTTGGCGCGGCGGGGCTGTCGGCGCGCCGGAGGATTGCCTGACCCGCACGTTCGCCGACTGGCAAGATCCCGGCAACGAGCGGTGACTTGTCTGCACCCCAGAGTCGGGAGGTGCCATGGACCGTCGTGAGTTCGTGCGGCTGGCGGGGCTGGCGGCCGGCGGGGCGGCGACCCTGGCCGGGACGGGCAGGCTGCTGAGCCTGCCCGCCTTCGCCGACATGGCCGCCTCCCAGGTGCGGCCGCTGCCGGACCCGAAGAACAGCGGTCTGGACCACATCGTCGTGCTGATGATGGAGAACCGTTCGTATGACAGCTTCTTCTGGGCGCTCCCGGGCGGGGACGGGGTTCGCGACCAGGTGTTCCTCGATGTCGACGGCACGCCGGTCGCGACCGAGAACTACGGCGCGAACGGTCGCGGGGACTTCCACGGCTGCACCGAGAAGGACCCGCACCACGGTTGGACCCAGAGCCGCCACCAGTACGAGCACGGGTTCGTCGCCGAAAACGCGCTGTACGGCAAGGCGTACTACGACCCCCCTGACATCCCAGCGCTGTACGGGCTCGCGGCAGGGTTCACCGCTTTCGACCGGTGGTTCTGCTCGGTCATGGGACCGACGTTCCCCAACCGTGAGTACCTGCTGTCAGCCACGTCCGGCGGCCAGAAGGGCAACTGCTTTCCGGTCCCGGCCGACGCGGTCGCTGGGTTCGTCGGCCAGGGCGGCCGGGTCTGCGACCCGAGCACGATTGGCAACACGCAAGGGGACACGACCGACCTGCTGCCGGAAAGCGGGTTCGAGTGGCCATGCATCTTCGACCGGCTCGACGATGCCGGCGTCGAGTGGCGCGTCTACTTCCACGACCTCGGCACTGCCTGGCTGTTCGGCGAGCGGATCGTCGGCAGCGGCAAGGTCTTCCCGTTCCAGCAGTACGCCATCGACGCGGCCCTGGGCAACCTGCCGCCGTTCGTGTTCATCGAACCCCGCTACGACAACGCCTACACCGGGTTCGGCAACGACGACCACTGGCCGCACGACATCCGCCTTGGCCAGCAGCTGATCTCGGACGCGGCGACGCCGCTGTTCGAAAGTCCGGTCTGGCCCAGCTCGGCACTCGTGGTCACGTATGACGAGCACGGCGGCTTCTTCGACCACGTGCTGCCCCCTCGAACTCGCGACGACCGCGCCAACCGGGCGGACTGGAACGAGGACTACGCCCAGCTCGGATTTCGGGTCCCGACCGTCGTGGCCTCGCCGTTTGCGCGGCGCGGGTTCGTGGCCCACCCGACCTACGACCACACGTCGATCCTCAAGATGGTGGAGTGGCGATTCGGGCTGCCTCCCCTGACGGTTCGTGACGCCGCAGCGAGGAACATGGCAGAAACGTTTGACTGGGACAACCCGGACACGTCGATCCCGGACACCTTCGCGCCGTACGCCGCCCCGATCGTCACCGGCCCGGTGTGTCCCGGCGGCCAGCCCCTGTTCCCCGAGACCATCGAGCTGCCCGGCCTCGACGCGACAGCGAGGGCAGCCACGCTGGCCCAGGCCCGCGCCGCCGGGCATCGGCCGTTCGCGGCACACCCCGACCGCGACCATGACCTGTCCCGCCTGTTCGAGGCCGGGTTCGTCGAAAGGCTCGGCTATCGGCTGCCGTTCGAGACCGGCCTTGAGGTGCCGACGAAGATCCGGCGGTACACGTGATGCGGCGGACGATCGCGTTGCTCGGGGGCCTGCTGCTTGCCGTGGGAATGGCGTGGCCAACCATTGCCCGGACAAGCCGGTTCATCACCTCGGACGTCGTGACGCTGGCGGCCAGCGTGTCCCGGTCGATGGTCCCGGCGGGTGCGGCCGAGGCGGCCGTGCTGATCGTCGCCGACGACGAGCTGGGATACGCGGCACCGTCGCTGCTGGCCTCGCTGCCGCTCAACGTGCCGCTGCTGATCACGGAGGCTGGACAGCTTCCCGGCCGCGTGCTCGAGGAGCTGCACCGGGCGACCGGCCGTGACGAGTCTGCGACGGTGTACCTGGTCGGCCAGGCGGTGTTCGCCCAGGCCGAGCTGGAGGCAGCCGGCTACACCGTGATCGCCTTCGACGGCGTGGGCCCGACGGCCGTGGCAGCGTTCTCCGCCGGCGAGCTGTTCGGCGCGCCCGCGGGCACCTCCCAGCGCGTCATCGTGGTGCCCGCCGGCAACGAGGTGGTCGCCGGGCTCGCAAACGCGCTGGGCATCTGGCTGGCGATCCCGGTCATCCCGGTCGACGCGTCGGGCTTCACGACCGACGCGTTCGTGCGCGAGGTGTGGGCGGTCGGCGACTTCGGCGGCTCACCCCCTGCGGTCACGACGGCCGGCCCCGGGACCGTCCGGAGCTTCCAGGCGGCCGACGTGTTCGCGCTTGCCCTCGAGCTCGCGAACCTTGCGGCGGCGGAGCCCGGCGACTCCGCACCACCCACCATGGTCAGCACGGCGCCGATCGTGGCGAGCGTGTCAGGCGACACGACCCCCGCGCTGATCGCGGCGACGGTGGCGGCGCGGCGCTCCCTGGACGGCGACCTGGCGCCGTTGCTGCTGGTCGACGGCGCGTTCGACAAGGACCACGCTGCGCGCTGCGACGGCAAGACGCCGGACGCCGCCTCATACTGCGCACTGGCGGCTGCGGACGGTGAGGTCACCTTCGTTGGCCTGTCGACCTTCGCGGGCCAGCCCGGCGACGACCCGCTGCCGGCAACCGGCGGTGGTGTCGCCCTGGCCGGGGCGGTCCTGGCCGCGGCGGCCCTGCTCCGCCGCCGCCGCGCCTGATCCAACATTCGAGGCCGGGCCAAACGGACCCGGCCCGCGACGGCCGTGCACCACCAGTGAGGTAATCTGACGACCCGTCAGATACCGGGAGTATCCGTGGCCCAGCGCACCGCCGAATTCATCGAGGAATCGCGCCGCAAGCTGGCCCAGGTCACGGTCGGCGGATTCGCGCCCAAGGGCACCCATCCGCTCAACGACGACGTCAACCTGATGTCCGGTGCGGCCTATGGCGGCACGAGCGGGCCGCACGGGTGGATGACCTGGCTGCGGGACAACGCGCCCGTCTACCACGACCCTGCCTCCGACGTGTGGGCGCTGGCGAAGTACCGGGACATCGTCGACGCCTCACGCAACCCGACCGTGTTCAGCAACGAGCACAACATCCGGCCGAAGACGGGCCACGTCCCGATGCTGATCTCGATGGACGATCCCGAACACAAGCAGCGGCGCAGGAACCTCGTGCGCGGTTTCACCCCTCGGCAGGCCGCGATGCAGACCGACCACGTGCGCGGGATCGTGGCTGACCTGATCGACGCGGTGATCGAAGAGGGCCAGTGCGACTTCGTGTGGGACATCGCCGCCTGGCTCCCGCTGATCGTCATCGGTGACATGCTCGGCGTGCTCCCGGAGGACCGCGCACAGCTGCTCGAGTGGTCCGACCTGCTCCTGAAGGGGACCGAGGGCAGCCTCGAGGCGATGGCCGAGGCGACCGTCGCCTTCGGTGAGTACTTCGAGTTCCAGGGCCGGATCGTCCGCGACCGCCGCGAAAACCCGCGCGACGACCTCGTGTCCGTGCTGTGCACGGCCGACGTCGACGGGACGCTGCTCGACGACGAGGCGATCATCTGGGAGAGCCTGCTGATCCTCATCGGAGGTGACGAGACCACCCGGCACGTCATCAGCGGCGGCATGCTCGAGCTGCTCCGCAACCGGTCGCTGTTCGAGGAGCTCCAGGCCGACGCCGATCGAATGAAGCTGCCGCGCGCCATCGACGAGATGCTGCGGTGGGTCTCCCCCATCAAGTCGATGTCGCGACACGTCACCGAGGACATCGAGATCCGCGACCAGACCATCCCAGCCGGAGACGAAGTCCTGCTGCTCTACCCGTCCGGCAACCGCGACGAGGACGTCTTCACGGACCCGTTCACGTTCGACCTCCACCGCGACCCCAACCCGCACATCGCCTTCGGCCACGGCTCCCACTTCTGCCTGGGGTCACACGTTGCGAAGGTCGAGCTGACGGTCTTGTTCGACGAGGTGTTTCGACGCCTGCCCGACCTCGAGCTCGCCGCCGACCCGGGTGCCCTCGAGCTGCGCAACTCCAGCTTCACGAGCGGCCTCGAGCGCCTGCCCGTCACCTTCTGACGACGCCGGCCTTTCGGCGGGTCGCCGCCAGGCCGAGCAGCACGACGACAACGGCCAGCCCGGCTGCACCACCACCTGTTGTCGGCGTTGGACCGCTGGTGTCGTCTGCGGATGGAGGCGCAGCACCATCGGGATCACCCACCCGATCCACCGCGCCTCCGGCCCTCGCGAGGCACGATGCCCGGATGTCGTCCGAGTCCTGGATCGCCCCGTCCCGGGTCGGAAAGGACCGCGCCGACCGGAAGTAGAAGCTGAGCCGCTCGCAGAACCGGTTGTCGTCGAGCAGTCGCTCGTCCGCGGTGTCCCAGCCCGGCTCACCCGGCCGCTTGAGCCAGCGGTCGAACCAGGCAACCGTGTAGTGCTCGGCCATCGGGTTGCCCCAGTCCAGCCACGACGTCGACGAGAACTCCGGGATGGGGCGACTCGGGATCAGGGACCACTCGTAGTGCGACGAGCCCCGGACCGTGAACTGGAAGACGGGTTGGCCGGCCTCAACCCAGGCGTCGTGCGCGCCCGTGTGTCCTTCGGGATCCGGTGACTCCTGGAACGGCATCGGTGTCAGGCCGTACTCGCTGGTGTGGCCCATGGCCGGCACCCGCGGGGTGACCCCCTCTCCGGTGCGCAGGGCGTCCCACGCCACGATCACGTCGACCGGGTTGTCCTGGTCGAGCAGCCCTTCCCACGGGTCCATCGCCTGGACCCGGGTGACGCCGGTGGCACCGAGCGAGTGGCCAGCCAGCCCGAGCCGTTCCAGGTCGACCAGGTCGTGGTGTGGGTTGAACGGCGCGGCGTCGGGCAGGTCATACACGAGCGCCCAAGCCGGGTTCGTCGCCACGGCCGCGGCGCACGTCGCGTTGTGGGGGTAGGGCTCGTTGGGTGACGAGCGGAAGAAGTCGATCGCGTCGACGGTCCCGTTCCAGAAGACGGCCGAGTTGAAGTTGGTGCCAAGCCGGCCGTCGGGTGTCACGGTGTCCGAGCGTCCCTGGCCGCGCGGGTCCCAGGTCATGACCACGTAGCCGGCCTCGACCAGTGCCTGCGCTGCCCACCAGTAGAGGGTCTCGGAGGCCTGGACCGAGCCGTTCGTGATCACGATGCCGGGCAGGTCGTCGCCCGGCTGCGCATCGAGCGGGTACCACACGCGACTCGAGATCCGGCCACAGTCACGGTCGTAGAAGAGGGTCTCGGTGAAGCCGCCGACGTCGCCCCAGAACGGGTCGAACCCCGGGTACTGGAACGGGTCGCCCAGGCAGCTCTCCCCCCACTGGCGGCACAGGTTGCCGTAATTGACGAAGTGGTTCTCGAGCTGGAACAGCTCGTAGTCGAGCCCGTTGGCGATCGTCTGCTCGGCCAGCCGGAGCTGGAACTCCGGGGACGTCAGCTCGCGCAGGTGTTCCTGTTGGGTCATCAGGAAGTTGCCGAGCTCGCGCTCGTACCACTCGGGCGTGCCGTCCCCCGGACCCTCGGGAACGGCGGCAACAGGCGAACCAACCAGCGCCAGGAGCGTCGCCAGCAGGCAAGCGGTCCGCCGCACGATCCCTCCATCTCCGATACGGCCGGCGAACATACGCTGCCAGCCCGTCCAGGCGGTGGTCGACCTGATGCGAGGTCAGACCTTTCCCCAGTTTGGACCTGCGCTCACCGCAGCAACGTTGCAGGCGTGCCTGGGTACAGGGAGGTGACAAGCTCGTCAGCATCTGAGGCGGTGAGAGGCTTGGCAAACAGGTACCCCTGGCCCATCTCGCAGTCACCCGCGCGCAGGAGGCTGTACTGGATGTCATCCTCGATGCCTTCGGCGACGGCGGCCAAGTGGAGGGTCTTGGAGAGGTCCAGCAGACCTCGCACGATGTTTGGCAGGCGGGCGGCATCCGTGATCGTGCCGATGAATGATCGATCGATCTTCAGGATGTCGACAGGGAACTGGCGGAGGTACGCCAAGGAGGAATAGCCGGTCCCGAAGTCATCGATCGCCAAGAGGACTCCGTACTCATGCAGCTCGTGGAGAGCGCGAGTGGCCGCGTGCAGGTCTTCGACAAGAGCCGTTTCCGTCATCTCCAGGACGAGCGTGGATTGCGACACTCCATGTCGCTCGAGTGCCTCACGGACATGGTCGAGCAGGTCGCCCGACGCGAGCTGACGCGCCGAGACGTTGACAGCCATGGTCAACCCACGAGACTCAGGTTGCCGCCGATGCCAGGATGCCAGGCACTCGCAAGCCTTGTCGAGCACCCAACGACCGATCGGAATGATGAGGCCGGACTCCTCCGCGATCGGGATGAACCGGTCAGGGCCAATCAATCCGAGCGTCGGGTGCCGCCAGCGCAGCAGGGCCTCGAAGCCGATGATCTCCTCCGACTCGAGTCTGACGACCGGCTGGTAGTGCAGCTCGAACTGGTCAAGCGCCAACGCGTCGAAGAGGTCGATCTCGAGCAGCAGCTGTTCGTCCACCTCGTTCTGCATGTCCGGGTCGTGGAGAGCCCAGCGATTCCGTCCCGCCGCCTTGGCGCGGTACATGGCCACGTCGGCGTCACGCAGCAGGTCGGCCCCAGCCGCCTGACCGTTGCTGATGACAGCCCCGAGGCTCGCGGTGACCAGAACCTGTCTGCCTCCGAGCTCGATCGGCTCCGAGATCGCCTGGAGAATCCGATCACATATCGTGTTCGTCTCGTCGTGGATGCTCGCTGACTCCTCGATGACCACGGCGAACTCATCACCGCCGATCCGTGCGACCGTGTCCTGGGAGCGCACGGTGCGCAGGAGCCGCCCGGCCACCGCAAAGAGCAGGCGGTCACCTGCATCGTGCCCGAGGCTGTCGTTGATGGTCTTGAACCTGTCGAGGTCGAGCCACACCACGGCAACTCCGCTGCGCCGCCGGGACGCTCGACGAATCGCCTGGTCAAGGCGGTCCCGCAGCAGCGTGCGGTTTGCCAGGCCCGTGAGACCGTCGTGGAGCGCTTGGTGCTCCAGTTGTTGCTCGGCCTCCTTCCGACTCGTGACGTCCGTCAGGTTGACGACGATTCCGCCCACTTGGGGGTCCGCGGACATGTCCACGGCGCGAGCCATGAGCCAGCGACGCCCGAGTGGCTCCGCTGCCAGTTCGAGCTCACTGGTGACGGCCGTCCCTGGAGACGCTGTCGCGCGGGAAAGCAGGCGTTCGACGGCCGAAGGATCGGCCGGGTGGAGGATGTCGATGACGTCGCTGCCCTCGGGGACGGGGGGTGCCGACGGGATCAGTCGTGACAGGGACAGCGGCTCTGCGCAGGCCCTGCCACGGGCGTCGACGATCAAGATCGCATCCGATGAGGTGTTTGCGAGCGACTCGAAGTAGTGCCATTGAGCGCGGATCCGCTCGCGCGCAGCAGCCCCGGCTGCGATCAGTCGGGCGCCGCGCAGGTAGACGATGATGACAAGGGCAAGTGTGGCCAGCGCGAGCGGCACGGGGTCGGGGTAAACGCCCGCTGTGCGTCCCCAAACCTCGACGATGCCCGGCACGAGCAGAGGCGCCATGACGGCGACGAGTCGAAGGTGCGACACGGAGTCGCGAGCGGGCCGATCGTCGGAGTCTCGGCGTGGTGACCGCGCCCAGGCCGCAGCGCCCAGGACGACGGCGGCGGACATCCAGCCGAGGTCCAACAGGACGCTGTAGTTGTCGGGAGACGCTGTCACGAGATACCCGAAGTCGGCGGCCAGCCAGCACGCGATCCCCAGGGCGAACAGACCAGCGGTGGCCCGGCCACGCCGCCCCATCAGGTTGACCACCAGCGACAGCATCCAAACGTCGAGCACCGGGTAGGCCGACCATACGAGCCGGACTCCGTACGGAGTCGTCCCATCCGCGAAGGTCGGCCCGACCACGAAGTACCAGATGACGGTCAGGCCCACGATGGCCACCGTCGCAGACTCGAGAATCGAGTCGACCTCACGGCCTCGTCGGTCCACGGGGCCCGCACGGACGATCAGTCCCAACCCGAGCGCGACGTAGGAGGCCACCCAGAACACGTCCGCGATCGACACATCCGGGGCCTGCTGGCTACGGAGGATCAGCAGCATCTCGATGGCGTCGCCCGTGGCCGACAGCGCGAGCCCGACGGCCACCAGCTGCCAAGCCCTGCGCTCTTGTCGGGGCTGCCGACGAGCACCGACCCAGGCGAGCACCGTCCCGCCGGAAGTCGCCGCCAGGTAGATCGCCCATCCGTGGGTTGCCTCCGAGAAAACCGAGTATGCCGCCAACAACAGCCCGAGCCCGATGACAGCGATCGCCGGGACCGAGCTTGTCGACGACGCTTGACTGCCGCGCGGAGACGTGACCGCCGATGCGTGGAGCCGCGTGTCCGAGGCTGACTTCAAGGGTCTCTCACCGAGTCCGATGTACAAGCATCGGCAGGCTGCCGGCCGCGCTCACGGGCCATGTGGTCCACGACGCCAAGGCCAACGGCACGGCCACATGGCCGACGACACCAGGCGGGGTTGGGTCTCGACAGCCGTAGGCTGGCGCGCATGCGGGCGTGGCGGAATTGGCAGACGCGCCAGACCTAGGATCTGGAGGCCCAGGCTGGGCCGTGGGAGTTCAAGTCTCCCCGCCCGCACCTATCGCACCCGCCTGGAGCACCCTCATCGACGCCCTCGAGCTCATCGACGACTGGCCGGTACGGGCAGCCGTGGCCGTCGTGACGCCCGAGGGCATCATGGCCAGCCGTGGCCCGATGGACGAGGTCTTCCGCCTCGCCTCGGTCACCAAGCCGCTCACCGCCCTGCTGACCATGCTGCAAGTCCAGGAGCGGCTGCTGCTCCTCGACGAGCCGGTCGTCGCCAACGGCGCGACCGTGCGGCACCTGCTGTCGCACGCAGGCGGGCTCGCGCCCGACGTGGGCGGCCGCCTGCGTGACCCAGAGGAGCGCCGCATCTACTCGAACTGGGGCTTCGAGATCCTCGCGGGCCGCATCGAGGACGAGACCAACGAGCCGGTGGCGGTCGTGATGGAGGCCGAGCTGTTGCGGCCGCTGGGCATGACCGCGACCCGCCTGGAGGGATCGGCTGCACACGCGGCTGCCGGCACAGTCACGGACCTGGCCGCGGTCGCCCGTGAGCTGCTCGACCCACAGTTGCTCGAGGCCGACACCGTCACCGACATGGCCACGATCCAGTTTCCCGGGTTGGATGGGGTGCTGCCGGGCTACGGGCGCCAGACGCCGAACCCCTGGGGCCTGGGCGTCGAGATCCGCGGCCACAAGTCACCGCACTGGACCGGCGCCGACAACTCGCCCGAGACGTTCGGCCATTTCGGCCAGTCGGGCTCGTTCGTCTGGATCGACCCCAGCGCCGGGCTGGCCTGCGTGAGCCTCGCGGACGCGGACTTCGGCCAGTGGGCGGTCGAGGCCTGGCCACCGTTGGCTGACGCCGTCCTCGACCAATACGCCTGAGCTGGGGACTGGGTCCGTCGTCGGTCAGGTGGGGACGTGCTCGACCGCCTCGCCCGTCTGGACGCGCCAGAGGGCGGCATAGAGCCCGCCGGCATCGACCAGCTCGTCGTGGGTGCCGGTCTCGACGATCCGGCCGGCCTCGAGCACGTGGATCCGGTCGGCATGGCGGACCGTCGACAGCCGGTGGGCAATCACGATCGTCGTGCGGTTGTGGGACACGCGTTCAAGGGACCGTTGGATCGCGGCCTCGGTCTCGTTGTCGACGGAGGCCGTCGCCTCGTCGAGCACCAGGATCGGCGGGTTCTTGAGGATCGCGCGGGCGATGCTGACGCGCTGCCGCTGGCCGCCGGACAGCTTCTGGCCGCGCTCGCCGACGATCGTGTCGTACCCGTCGGGAAGCAGCAGTACGAAATCGTTTGCCTCCGCCAACCGGCACGCCTCGACGATCTCGTTCTCAGTGGCGTCCGGTCGCCCGTACGCGACGTTCTCGCGCACGGACCCGTGGAACAGGAACACGTCCTGCGAAACGAGCCCGATTCCCCCACGGAGGTCGGCGAAGGTCAGCTCGCGAAGGTCGTGGCCGTCGATCGTGATCGCGCCCCCCGTGACCTCGTACAGCCGGAGCAGCAGCTTCACGATGGTCGACTTGCCGGCACCGGTCGACCCGACGATGGCGTGGGTCTGACCCGCTGGCACCTGGACGTCGAGGCCGCGCAGCACCTCCTCCCCCGCGCCGTAGGCGAAGCGGACACCGTCGAACACGATGTGCCCGTCGACGTGATCGAGCGTCGTCTCGCCCGAGATGATCGTCGGCTCGACGGCCAGCAGGTCCAGGACGCGCCTCGTCGAAGCCATCGCCCGCTGGTACTCGTCGAACGTCTCGCCGAGCCGGGTCAGCGGCCACAGGAGGCGCTGGGTGATGAAGACCATGATCGAGTAGACGCCGACGTCGAGCTTGCCGTCGATGGTCAGCATCCCGCCGATGATCAGGATCGACAGGAACCCGGCCAGGATCGCCATGCGGATCAGTGGCACGAACATCGATGACAGCCGGATGGCGTCGCGGTTGGCCTCGCGGTAGTCGTCCGACTCCTGCATGATCCTTTCGACCTCGCGACCCTCGGCCGTGAACGCCTTGATCGTCGGGATGCCCTGGAGATTGTTCGACAGGCTCGAGGCCAACAGGCCGACCCGCTCCCGCACGATCGCGTACTTGGGCTCGAGCGTCCGCTGGAACCTGAACGAGCCCCACAGGATGATCGGGATGGGCGCGAACGCGAACGGGGCCACCGCGGGCGCGAAGAAGAAGAACGAGGCGCCGATCAGGACGACGGCCGTGGTGACCTGGAGGATGTCGTTGGCGCCGCGATCGAGGAAGCGCTCGAGCTGGTTGATGTCGTCGTTGAGGATCGCGAGCAGGCCCCCAGTGGACCGGTCCTCGAACCAGGCCATCTCGAGGCCCTGGACATGCGCGTAGGCCTCCAGCCGGACCTCGTGCTGGATGGTCTGTGCGAGGTTTCTCCACAAGACGCCGAACAGGTACTCGAACAACGATTCGAGCACCCAGATCACCACGCTGATCCCGGCGAGGGTCCAGAGCTGGGCGACCAGACCGTCGACGCCGAAGACGGTCGCGATGAACGAGCCCTCGCGCTTCACGACGACGTCGACCGCGACGCCGATGAGGAACGGCGGCGCGAGGTCGAAGGTCTTGTTGAGGATCGAGCACAACGAGGCGAGCAGCACCCGGCGTCGGTGAGGCGCCGAATGGCGCCACAACCGCACGACCGGTGCCGCGTGGCCCTGGCTGGCGCTGGCGACGGCGGTCATGGCGCGGGAGGCTACGACCTCGCGCTCATCCTCCGTCACCCGCCATCCATGCCTCGACGTGGGGTCGCAGGGCACGCAGGGCGGCGCCGCGGTGCGACCGCGCGTTCTTCTCGTCGGAGTCCAGCTCGGCACTGGTGCGGGTCTCGCCGTCGCTGACGAAGTGGGGGTCATAGCCGAAGCCGTTCGCGCCGCGTGGCTCGTCGATGATCGTGCCTTCCATCGTCCCTCGTGCGGTCCACTCCCGACCGTCGGGCGTCACGAAGGCGACCACGGCGACGAACCGGGCGGTGCGGTCGACGACACCCCGGAGCCGCTCGACAAGCAGCGCGTTGTTGGCCGTGTCCACGACCTCGCGCGGGCCGTCGGCGCCGGCATACCGGGCCGAACGCACGCCCGGCTCCCCTCCCAGCGCGTCGACCTCCAGACCGGAGTCGTCAGCAATCGCGGGCAGGCCCGTCTGCTCGGCGACGGCCCGGGCCTTGAGCAGCGCGTTGCCCTCGAAGGTCTTGGCGGTTTCCACGCCCGGTACGACGTCGTGCGGCATCGCCACGAGGTCGATGTCCAAGCCGGCCAGGATCGAACGCATCTCGGCCAGCTTCCTGGGGTTGCCCGTCGCCGCGACGACGCAGGTCACATGCCGTCCAACGCCGCTCGCTGCATCGACGCGAGCTCGATGCATCCGTCGTGCGCCAGGTCGATCATCGCGTCGAGCTGGTTGCGGTCGAACGGCTGACCCTCGGCCGTGCCCTGGATCTCGACCACGAGGCCGTCGCCCGTCATGACCACGTTGGCGTCGACCTCTGCGCGGACGTCCTCCTCGTAGGGCAGGTCGAGGCGAGGCTCCCCGTCGATGATGCCGACGGACACGGCCGCGATCTGGTTTCGATCGGCACCGGTGATCCCGAGATTGCGAAGGGCGAGCTGGAGTGCCACCCAACCACCGGTGATCGAGGCAGTCCGGGTGCCGCCGTCGGCCTCGAGCACGTCGCAGTCGATCGTGAAGGTCCGCTCGCCAATGGCCTCGAGGTCGATCGCGGCCCGCAACGACCGTCCGATGAGCCGCTCGATCTCCTTGGCGCGCCCGCCGGGGCCGTTGCGGTCACGGCGCGTCCGCTCCACACCCGCGCCGGGGAGCATGGCGTACTCGGCGGTGAGCCAGCCACCCCTTGGTTTCCAGCGGGGAACCCGGTTCTCGACGTTGGCGGCGCAGATCACGCGGGTCGCCCCGAACGAGACCAGCACTGATCCGGCTGGGCCGGCCTGGATGCCGGGCTCGAATGTCACGGGCCGCAGCTCGTCGTGCGCACGGCCATCGGCACGGGTCATGGCAACGGCCTCGATGGGCTAATTGAGGGACCAGTTCTGGAGGTCGTCGGCCAGGGCGAGGTCGCCGTCGAACGTCTCGCGGGCCTGCTCGAGCGACGTCTCGCGGTCGATCGAGCCCAGCAGGTGCGTGAGGACGAGCCGCTTGACGCGGGCCTGCGTGGCGATCCGGCCGGCCTCGCGGGCAGTCAGGTGGATGCCCTCGGGCCACTCGTCCATCTCGCCCTGCCAAGTGGCCTCGCACAGGAAGAAATCGGCGTCCTTGGCGGCTCGGATCAGCTCCTCGCCGCCCCACGAGTCCGACGAGTAGGCGATGACCCGGTCCTCGACCGTGATGCGAGTGGACACGGTCGGGACGGGGTGGATCGAGTGGAAGAACTCGATGTGGAAGGGGCCGATGTCGACCTGGTCGCCGGCGTTGATCTCGGTGTGTCGGAAGGCGTCACGGAAGGCGAACGCCGAGTCCTCCGACAGCAGCGAGGTGAGCAGGTCCATCACCTGGGGGGCGGCGTACAGAGGCAGGTGCTTGGGCCCGTCGGCGTGGAAACGCAGCGCGTAGAACATGCCGACCAGGTCGACGCAGTGGTCGACGTGGCGATGCGTGACGACGATCGCGTCGAGCTGGTCGAACGTCGTGAACAACTGGAGGTTCGCGGTCGCGCCGTTGCCGCAGTCGAGCAGCAACTGGGTGCCGCCGCAGCGCAGCAGGTAGCCAGAACAGGCCTTGCCGGGCCCCGTGTGCGACCCGGCAGAACCGAGCACCGTCAGGTCCACCGCCAAACGTGCCACCTCCCGCGGCCGGAACCCTAGAGCGTGAGGCGTCCCGGTGCCGAAGGTTCAGGCCCACAGGGTCGTCGAGATCCTCTCCGCGATCTCGGCGACGTCGCCGGCCTCGTAGGCACCGGTCGACAGGTACTTCCACCCGCCGTCCGGGCTGAGGACGACGATGTGGACGCCGTCGGGCAGCCGGTCGGCGACGCGATCGCAGATCGCGAGGGCAGCTCCCGTCGACACCCCGGCGAAGATCCCTTCCTCGGCGGCGAGCCGGCGCGTCCACGTCAGCGCCTTCAGCGAATCGACCTTGATCCGAGAGTCGAGGATGTCGACGTCGAGGACCTCCGGGACGTAGCCCTCGTCGAGGTTGCGCAGGCCATAGACCAGGTCGCCGTACTCGGGTTCGGCCGCGTAGATCTTGATGTCCGGATTCCACCGCTTGAGCCGGTGGCCGACGCCCGTGACGGTGCCGCCGGTCCCCAGGCCGGCGACGAACGCACCGACCTCGGGCAGATCGTTGATGATCTCGGCAGCCGTCGTCTCGTAGTGGGCCAGCGGGTTGGCGTCGTTGCCGTACTGGAAGGGCATGAAGACGTCGGGATCGGCGGCATCCATCTCGCGGGCGACACGGACCGACCCGTTGGAGCCCTCGGTCGCCGGTGAGAAGACCAGCTCGGCGCCGAACATGGCCAGCAGCTGCTTGCGCTCCTCCGACGTGTTCTCGGGCATCACGCAGGTCAGGCTGTAGCCACGCGTCCGGCACAGGGCAGCCAGGGAGATGCCCGTGTTGCCGGACGTCGGCTCGAGGATCCGGGAGCCGGGGCCGATGTCCCCGTTGCGTTCGGCCTGGTCGAGGAGGTAGAGGGCCACCCGATCCTTGACCGAGCCCGTCGGGTTGTGGCCTTCGAGCTTGAGATGGACGGTGGTCCCGGGTGGGCTGAGGTTGGGCAACGCGACCAGCGGCGTGTTGCCGATGGCCTGGGAGATGTCGTCGAATCGCAAGACTCGCTCAGATCGAACCGCCCGCGGTTCGAGCGCGCCGTGCGTGCTCGCCGACGGGTCCACTTGGCACTGGGTTCGTCCACGGGCCACCCGGCGGCTCCGCGCCGCCGGCGACCGCGGGCATGATCGAGATCTCGTCGCCGTCGGCGACCGCCGACGCCAGGCCGTCGAGGTAACGGATGTCCTCGTCGGACACGTAGACGTTGATGAAGCCTCGGACCTCGTCACCGTTCAGCAGCTGGTCGGCCAGTCCCGGGTTGGCGGCGATGAGGTTGTCGAAGACCTCCCGCACGGTGGCGCCGGCGGCCTCGACCTTCGCCTCGCCATCGGTGTGCTTGCGCAGCACCGTGGGGATGCGGACAACAGCCATCGGGGCACCTGGTTGCAGAACGGGCGGGCAGCGTACCGACGGGGTTTCACGGGCCCGCGGGGGTGGGGCAGACGGTGCAAAGCGTGTGAGCACTTCCCGGACACCGTGTCCCGGGACTGCTCACACGTCGTCGAGCAGCGCGACCTCCATTTCGGAGACCTTGCCGTCGACGATCGAGAACCCGCGGATGTCCGGGTTGTCACGGTCCTGGAGCGTCACGATGAGGTAGGTCGCGTCCGGGTACTGCGCCAGCCGGATGTCGGTCTCCGAGGGATAGGCCTGCGTGTGGGTGTGCGAGTGGTAGATGGCCAGCCCCCACTCGTTGTCCTCGATGTCGCGCATGGCCCGCAGCAGGTCCCTGGGCTCCATCACGTAGTAGGTCATGGAGCGCTCGGCGTTGGCGATCCGGTAGTGCGCCAGTGAGCCGTCGGGTCGCACGCCCAGCAACCCGCAGACCTCGTAGGGGAAGTCCGACCAGGCGTGCTCGACCAGCGCGTCCCACGTGGGCCGGTCGATCGTGAATGCGTCGTCAGTCATGGGCGGCGGACCCTACTCCGGCGGGGCCACGGTCCTGCGCGGGGGCAGCGGAACAAAGGCCGACGTGCGTGCCACGTACTCGGCGTGTCCCTCGCGCCGGCTCCGCGTCGCCATGTTCCGGTCGGTCAGGGCCACCCCGGAAACCTTGACGATGAGCAACGTCATGACCGCCGGGCCCGCCAACCCCCACCACGCAGCGGCCGCGACCGACAGGATCCCGATCCCCCACCACATCGTCGCGTCCCCGAAGTAGTTGGGGTGGCGGCTGAAGCGCCACAGCCCCGTGTCGAGCACCCTGCCGCGGTTGGCCTCGTCGCCCAGGAACCGGGCCAGCTGCCAGTCACCGATCGTCTCGAAGCCGAAACCGGTCGCCCAGGCCAGGACCCCGAGGCCGTCGAGCCACCCCAGCGGCCCATCACCGGACACGGCGACGCCCAGCAGCGGCAGCGCGACGATCCACGCCAACACCCCCTGGAGCACGAACACCGTGACGAGTGATCGCACGGGAAAGGCCTGCCGGTGCTTCGCACGCATCGCGGCGTAGCGTTGGTCCTCCCCCTGCCCCCAGTTGCGCCGGGTGATGTGGGCGGACAGGCGCACGCCCCACGTCGTGACGAGCACTGCGGCAAGCAGCATCCGGGCACCGGCGTCGGCGAGGCCGACATCGGTCCAGGCCATCGCGACGAACGCGATCCCCCAGGCGCGATCGACCAGTGACGCGTCCTGTCGGACCAGGCTGGCCA
>Ga0302046_10000908_pt1 | contig 28292 bp, 29 predicted proteins | sample RVTome_11_FD_200261 | JGI IMG/M metagenome (GOLD analysis project Ga0302046, IMG submission 200261) | Soil microbial communities from uranium-contaminated site in the Upper Colorado River Basin, Wyoming, United States - RVT147D111 (version 2) ... | reverse complement strand
GTGCCGCAATCCGTTCTTGGCCGAGGAACGAGCCCGCAAACGCGATGAGCTGTTGGCGGCCACCGAGAGGGAGCTGGGGAAGATCGTCGCGGCGACCCAGCGCAAGCAGCGTCCTCTACGAGGCCAGGACCGGATCGGCGTGCGTGTAGGCAAGGTGATCAGCCACTACAAGATGGAGAAGCACTTTAAGCTGCAGATCACGGACACGAGCCTGTCGTGCGAGCGGGACAAGGAGAGGATCGCCGCCGAGGCGACCCTGGACGGGATCTACATCATCCGGACGTCGGTGCCGAAGGACGTGCTCAACGCCGAATCCACGGTGCGTGCCTACAAGGACTTGTCACGGGTAGAGCGTGCCTTCAGGAGCCTGAAGACGGTGGACCTCAAGATTCGGCCGATCCACCACCGGCTGCCGGATCGTGTGCGGGCCCACGTGTTCCTGTGCGTGCTGGCCTACCACGTGGAGTGGCACATGCGCCGGGCGCTGGCGCCGCTGCTGTTTGACGACGAGGACAAGGAACTGGCGGCGAGTCTGCGCAGGTCGATCGTGGCTCCGGCCGTGCGTTCCCCCAAGGCCGAAGACAAAGCGGCGCGGAAACGCACCGACGAAGATCAACCCGTGCACAGCTTCCACACGCTGCTGAAGGACCTGGCAACTCTGACCCGCAACCGAATCCGCCCAAGCCTCGATCGGAGCACCTCGCCGGAGGCGGAGTTCGAGATGCTCACCACCCCGACCCCGCTGCAGCAGCGCGCCTTCGAACTGCTGGGGCTACACCCAGCGCTGTAGCCAGAAAACGGGCGTCGGGGTGTCACCGAAAGCACGATCCCTCAAACGGTTACCCCCTCAACGCGGGAGGAACTTTGGACTAGCCGACCTCGGGGGAAAGGCCCTCGCGGGGAGACGGGAGCGGTTTTCCCAGTCAGCGTAGCGGACGGGGAACCCGGGCGTGGAGCGGCGAAGAACGGGAAACGATCGGTGGTAGGATCTACCAGGATGCCGGGCTTAAACCTCGGGACTGGCGAGGGTTACTGCCGCGAAACGGTTTCGTTCGGTCTGCTCCAAAGGCGACGTGCGGGACGTGATCGGTTTGCGATTACTCCGGCGCCCGAGCACCAACAAACGCTAGACAGTGGGCGCGTGGGCCAGTATTCGTTTGATCCCAGGGTCGCGGCGTGCCATCCGTCGGCCCATTCGATCGAGTCGTACCGCTCCCGGAGCAACGACAACACGCGTCGGAAGCGATCGTGGGTCCTGAGCGGCCTCAACGCGAGGTCGAATTCCATCCATCGGGGTCGATCGAACCCCTGCGGTACGGCGGCCTCGAGTTCCTCGAGGGCGGCCTCGGTCCGCCCGTCGAGGGCGGCGCGGCAGGCCCTGGCGTAGCTTGCGATCGCGGGCCACTGAAACCCGGTGGCCGACGCTTCCAGCCGGCCCACCACCCCTCGTGCGGCGTCCGTCTCGCCGAGGCCCAGGTGCGCCTGGAGTAGTTGCCACAGCAGCAGCGGCGCGCGGCGCGGGTTGGAGCTCCTCGTGGCGAGCGCCTTGTCGAGCTCCTCGGTGGCGAGCGCCGCGGCCTCGCGGTACTGGCCCGTATGCAGGTACGCCTCCGAGAGCCACGTGCGGTAATCGGATGCCTCCGCGGACGGGACCGCGTAGCGCGAGATCGCACCGAGCGCGAACTCGTAGAGTGCCGCGGCCTCGGCGTAGCGCCTTTCCTCCACGCATGCGCGCGCACGGTGCGTCACCGAGTTGCGAAAGCTCCGGTTGCCGAACCGGGCGCGCCGCGCAATCACGGCGAAAGCCGGGTCACCCTGGAGCGAGGTCAACTTGGGATCGGAATAGAGGTTTAGGGAGAACCCACGATTCACGGCTTCTTCCAGCCTCGTCAGCGCCAGGTCACGCTGCCCACGGAGCGCATGCGCACAGGCCAAGTTATAGATCACGATGTTCTTTTCCGGGTGCTCGACCGCCGTCATGTGGATCAGCGTAGCGTTGAGCAGCGCCTCGGCCTCCGCCAAACGTCCGAGGTCGAGGTAGACGGAGGCCAGAAGGCCTGCCGTCAACAACGCCTCGTGATGCCGGGGCCCCAGCAAACTCTCCATGCCGGCCAGGGCCTCTTCGAGCAACTGCACGGCGCGCTCGTCCTGTCGGGCCCTCTTGTAGAGGTAGCCGAGATCGACCAACGTCTTCAACAGGCCGTGGTCCGGCACGCCCGCACGGCGGCGCTGCTGCTCGAGCGTTTCCGTCAGTAGCGCCTCTGCCGCGGCGAACTCACTCCGGACGGTCAGGCTCTCGGCCAGGGCGCTCCTGGCGCTCTGCGAACGGGGGTGGTCGTGGCCGAGCCGGGCGTCGAACGTTCGAACCGCCAGGCTCAGCAAGTCCCCCGATCGTTCGGGATCGATCGCGCGCAACGTCTGGCCCAGTGCGAATGCCATGCGGGCCTGCAGCAGCGGATCGGCATCGAGCTCGGTCTTGATCCGATCGGCGCCTACCACGAGAACCTCCTCGGCCGTCGGAGTGCTGTGGCGGTCGGCCAACAGCCAGGGGCTTTCGTAGAACCTCGCGAGGAACTCGGCGGCCTGCTCGGCCCGATCCCGCTCGGCACGGACGCGCCCGGACTGGATCCGATCAATCGCCAGCGCCGCGAAGAGGAGCGCGACGATGATCGAAGCCAGAGCCGTCCCCGTCCGGTGCCTGCGGACGAACTTACGGATGTGGTAGGTGGTGCTAGGCGGCATCGCCGCGACAGGCTCGTGCCCGCGATAGCGCCGGAGGTCCGCGGCCAGCTCCGCCGCCGAGGCGTAGCGATCCCGCGGGTCGAACGCGAGCGCCTTCGTCACGATGGCCTGCAGTTCGCCGCGGACCCGAAGCCGGGGGCCGTCCTTCTCGTCGAACGGCAGCTCTCCTCCCAGCAGTTCGTAGAGCAAGACGCCCAGCGAGTACACGTCGGTCCGCGTATCCACACCCTGGCCCGTCCCGAGTTGTTCAGGGCTCATGTAGGCCGGCGTGCCCATCAAAACGGAATGGCCTATCTCTCCCTGTTCACGTGCAGCCGGAGTGCGCAGGGCCTTGGCGATGCCGAAGTCGATGATCTTCGGCACCGCGACACCGTCGATCTCGACCACCAAGACGTTCGATGGCTTCAGATCGCGGTGGATCACGGCATTCTGGTGCGCGTGCTGCACGCCGGCGCAGACCTGGGCGACCAGTTCGAGCCGTTCGTCCAGCCCGAGCCCGCGGCCGTCGCAGTAGCGCGTGATCGGCACGCCGTCGACGTATTCCATCGCGAAATAAGGCCGGCCGTCGTCGGTCGTGCCGACGTCGAGGATGCGTGCGATACAGGGGTGCTCCATCAACGCGAGCGACTGTCGCTCGGAGTCGAAGCGCCTCAACACCTCCTCCGTTTCGTAGCCCGACCTGATGAGCTTGACCGCGGCTTGCCGCCGGATGGGGTTGCGCTGCTCGGCGCGGTAGACCACCCCCATGCCACCCTCGCCGATCCGTTCCACCAGATGGAACGGGCCGACCTTCTCCGGTGTCCGCTCCTCGAAACACGATTGTCGCGCGGCCACCTGCAACAGAGACTCCAGCTCGCCCCGCAGTCCGGACTCGTCCGCGCAACTCCGATCGAGAAACGCCGCTCGGGCCTCCGCGGGCAGGTGCACGACCTCGTAGAACAACCGTGTCAGGCGCTCGTGATCGTAGGAGGCCATGGGTCCCTCATCGCGCACTCGTCGCCGATAGCTCGCGCGTCAACCACACACGTGCCAGCTGCCAGTCCTGTTTGACCGTTCGTTCCGAGATCTCGAGCGCCTGGGCGATCTCCGGATGGGTCATCCCCGAAAACAGCCGGAGTTCGGCCACGCGGCACTGGCGTTCGCTGACTTGCTCCAGATGCCGCAGCGCCTCGTCGAGGGCCAGCAGGTCCACCGGCGCGTCGCGCGTCGCGCCGATCGCCTCGCTCAGCGTGACCTGCATGGCGCCACCCCCTCGCTTTCTCCTATGACGGGCCCGACCATGCTCGACCAGCACGTGCCGCATCTCTCGGGCCGCAATGCAGAAGAAGTGGGTCTTCCCGTTCCAATCGATGTGGTTCGCCTCGACCAGACGCACGAAGGCTTCGTGCACGATCGCCGTGGGTTGGAGCGTGTGATCGCCCCTTTCGGACTTCATGTAGTGCCGGGCGAGCTTCCTTAGCCGGTCGTAAACGAGCGGGACCAGGGCGTTCGGCGCTCGCGTGGCCGGTCCCGAGGTGCTCACGCCGGATCTACGCCCGTTCTTGTCACGATTGGCCAGTTATACGCCATGTTCTTGCCGGAGTCTGCACCATTCCCCGAACTTTGTCGCCTTACCTCCAGGAAACCATATCCGAGGAGGATGCGTCATGAAAAGCCCAGCGATCGCCTTGCTCTTTGTCGCACTTGCCACGCCCGTCGCACATGCCGTCGACATCGCCGACTACGGTGCCTGTCAAGGCAACCCGGACGACTCGGGGAGGATCCAGTCTGCCATCGATGCCGCCTGGAGCCTCGACCAGGAGGTGGTGTTCTCGTGCCTGGCCCCGATCCACTCCACGGTCTACGTGCAACCGCCCGCGTCCGAGTCGATCACCCTGCGCGGCTTGCAGCCGGGCGACGGGATACGCCTCGCGGGTCAGGTGGCCGGGACGGTCCCCAGTTTCGGCCCGACCGCGATGATCGTGCAGCATTGCGACGGTTGCGTGATCCGGGACCTCACGTTCGACGGCGCGCCGACCCCGGAGTCTCCATCGTTCGACGCAAACCTGCTGGCGATCCTCGGGTCGCACTCCGCGACCGTGACCCAGAACACCTTCGTCCGCGGATCCCGTCTTGCGGCGTTGCTCGCGAGGAACAACGAGCACAACACCTACTCCGGCAACGTGATCGACGGCACCACCTCCAACACGCGGGGGATGTGGCTCGGCAACCCCTGCGAGGCCAACCCCCAGCCGGGGAGCGACTGCTACCAAAACCCGGTCGCCGGGCAGGAGCTCTACCCGACCATCACGCGGAACATCGTCTCCAACACGGGCCACACCGGCATCGCGACCAACACGATCGGCGCCCTCATCACGCGAAACGTCTCGACCGATACCGGCGGAGCGGGCTTGGTGTTGGCCACCAACGACGTCATCCACACGCAGGATGCGCTGGTCGACGAGAACCTGTTCGTGCGCAACGGGTTCCATTGCGTCCAATCGGATGGGGGAGGTGCCCGCACCGAGCGCGTTGTCGTGACGAACAACGTCTGCAGCGAGCCGGGAGAACACGGCGTGCAGATCACGAGGGCCGACTGGTGGTACGTCGCCCACAACAGGATCACCAACGCCAACGGCAAAGGCATCGTCGTCAAGGGCGCGAACAACATCACCCTGGAACTCAACGACATCACCGACACGAAACCCGAGGGTTGCCGCACCCAGACCACGGGGATCTACGTGCTCGGCGGTGCGGAGCTCGACGAACGATCAAACTGCATCCTGATCCTCAACAACACGGTCTCCAACAGCACGGACAGCGGCATCGTGGTCCTCACCGAGAACGGGGCGCCCGAGCAATCGGCCGACACGATTCATGTCCTGCTCAACACGTCGACCGGCAACGCCATGTACGGATTGCGGCTGTCCGAATCCGGAGCCTGCCGCACGACCAACGTCGCCGTGGGTCAGAACACGTTCACGCCCAATGGGTTGGGCACGATATCGGACGGCACGAACTCAACCGGCTGCGGCGCCAGCACCTGCGCCGTCTCGTGTCCCGCGCAAAGCTCCACGTGCGATCCCTCGGGTTCGGGCCTGTGCCGCGATGTGCTGCCCCCGAGCTGCGGTACACAGTCCACCGGGCTGCAGTTCTGCCTCGACCACGCCGCGCTGCTGCAGTGCCCGCTGGGCGAGACGATCGAGGTCGACAGTTGCACCTGCGAGGCGATCAAGGGTGGGAGCTTCTGCCCGAGCGTCTCGAGGACCCTGATCTGCCGCTAAAGGCCAGAGGCAATCCCGGAACCCGTGAAAGCGATCAGCGAGAGTAAACGGTCGCGGAAGGCACGAATCCAAGCCTGACCCGGCAGATCGAGCCGTCGACGGTTCGCGCCTACGCACCGAAGCCAGGTCGAGCATAGCCATGGTAGGATTCGCCTTCCTGCTGCTCATCGGAGACCCACGTGCCGAAACACGCCCGCAGCCGCAGCACGAAGCAGCTCCGCGTCATCCGTGCCTCCCTCAGGCGAGTCGACCGCGACCTGCGTCGCCTTGGCCCGCTGGTGCGTTCGGCCGAGCTGGCGGCGAAGCGTTCAGCCAAGAACACCCGCCGCAAGCTCCGCCTCTCGCCGGCTCGCCGCCGAACGCTCAAACTCCAGGGCAGCTACATGGGCTACATGCGGCAGCTCAAGGCGAAGCAGAAGGCGCGCGTGAAGGCGGTGAAGGAGAAGCGAGGGTTCCCGGCGGCGATTGCGGTGGCGAGGGGGATGGTGAGAGGATAGACGCAGCCCCCGGCGCTTCAGGAGTGGCGAGGGTTGCTTGTGGGTGCCCTGACCTACGGGGTCATCGCGGCCTTGCGCTGACCGTTGCGGTCACCGCGGCGCCTGGCACTCCTTGGCCGGGCACACCATGCTCCCCAGGAGGGAGGTCTCGAAGTCGAGTTCCGTCACGCCGTCCGCCCAGTAGCCGGTGTTGCATTGGAACTGGAGGTAGAGCCCCGGCGTGGGCGGCGGTCCCGGCGCCGGAGCCCAGTCGTTGAAACCGGAGAGCACGTCGAGACCACCGTCCCCGGAGACGTCCGCCACGACGTGCGGCTCGCCCGGGAGCGCGTTGTTGTTCCAGTCGATCGGGGTGCCGTTGCTGGGCGCGTAGAGCAGCATCGGCCCGGGCTCGGCCCAGAACACGGTGACGTCCCTGCTGCTCGGCAGGCCGGAGACTCCGACGACCTCGTCGAGACCTCCCGCCATGCCGGGGACCCCGGGCTCCTGGAGCGGGTCGAGCGCCCGGTCGGAGAAGTCGATGCGGTACTCGACCGCCGGGTTCACCGGGCTCGTGGGATAGGGTCCCGGGGCCGCCGACATCGGGATGCCGAACTGGTAGCTCGGGTTCATGACGCTGAAGTAGTTCGGCTTCTGTCGCAGGTCGTCGCCCCCTCCGTGCCGGAGGTTGAGATTGTGTCCCAGCTCGTGCATGAAGGTCCCCGCGACCATGTCGTCGGTGACGAGCAGCGTGTTGTCCACGAAGGCTCCGAACGAGACCATGAAGTCGTTCCCGGGCCGCTCGGCGATGCCGGAGGTCCCGAACTCGGGCTGCGAGCCACCGGCCAGCGGCGGACAGGTGGCGCATTCGGACGGAGTTCTGCAATGGGTGTAGTGGGAGAACAGTGCGTAATGATAGGCCGGCTCGAGATGAGTGGGGAAGTTCGCCGCCTTGACGTCGTAGAAGCTCACGGCGTCGGGGCCGGTGCAGGTCGGCGGCAGCGGCTCGGTCGTGACCACCGCATGGTGCGGCAACGCCCCGGGGAAGGGATCGACGTGCAGCGCGATTCCCCTGACGGCGAAGGCGTCGATCACCCGCTGGATCGCCGTCATGCTCGGCGCGTGGCTGTGGCCGGTGCACACGCTCGCGACGCACTGCTGGCCCGCGGGCACGCAGTCCGCCGGCGTCAGACAGGGCGCGCCCGTGCCCGTGAGCTCCATGTAGTCGTACTTGACGTAGATGTCCGGTATGAGGGGGTCGGCGGCGGGAAGCGGCGTGTCGATCCCGGCGTCGTTCGACCCGTTGCAGTTGGTATCGATGTAGTCGTTCGTCTCCCACGTGTCGTTCAACCCGTCGCCGTCTCCGTCGGTGAAGCCGCAGCCCGGGAGCCCGCAGACCGGCTCGGGGCAGGCGTCCCGGGCCACGTTGGTACAGACCCCGGAACTGCAGCCGTCGAACGTGCAGCCGTCGAAGTCGTCGCAGGACGCGACGGCCGGCGCTCCGTCCACCGTCCCGTCGCAGTCGTTGTCGACCCCGTCACAGACCTCCGGGGGCGAATAGACGCACGGACTTGCGATCTGGTAGTAGAGGATCGTCGCGGGCGGCGGGGCGTCGACCCACGAGCGGACATCGGTGTCGCCGAGCTTGTTGGGCGGGCCGATCACCGTCGCCGGGTCGGTCGATCGGAAGACCTCGAAGAGCGGCTGTCCGCCCGTCCAGTCCAGCGCGACCTCGGGGCCGGGACCCGGGTTCACCTGCAAGGTGATACCGTCGGGCCCGTGGGCGAGAGCGGCCGAGGTCGGTACGAGGGCCAGGACCAGCACGGTCAGACTAACTCGACGGCTCATGGCGAGCCTCCCTTCTCCGGCGTCCCCTGTCTCCGGCGGGCGCAGATTGCAGTCAGCCTACAGGCAAAAGCAGTCCAGAAGCAATGAATCCCATCGCCCGCGCGACCGAATCGGGTAAGAATGGCCCGCCACCGGCGTACGGGTTGAAGCCCTGTACCCGGTAGATGCGGCCGGCATCGGTCGGCGGGCGATCGCCGCCGGCCCACCATCCGTTCGGCGTCCGGAGGAGGCAGCATGACCGATCCGGTCGAGATACGGTGGATCAAGATCGGCATCGGCGCGGGCGTTTGTGCCAGTGCGCTCTACCCCGCACTTCTCTTCGCGCCCTTGCCCCTGCGGGCGACCGCGGCGCTCGGCGCATTCCTGGGACCCGCAATCGGGATCGGAAGCCTTGGGCTCTATCGCGTCCTGCAAATTCACGCCCGCTCCGTCAGTTCGGCCCTGGGCGCGATCCACAACGTCTTTGCCGGAGCGCTGTTCACGGCCATGGTCCTGGTGCAGCTGGCAGTCCGGCAAAACGCGTCTCCGCGCCCGGAGGGAATCGTCGGAGTCTGGCTTGGTCTCGACGTCGCGTGGGACATCTACATCGGTCTGGGCACGATCTTCTTTGGCTACGCCATGCTCCATCATCCGCGCTTCCGTTGGCCGTTCGCGGTTTCGGGGCTCGCGCTCGGGTTGCTGGTGATCGTTCTGAACCTTCTCCCTTTCCCGTTGCCGCCGGCGGAGGCCGGGTCGGTCGATGTCGGCCCATTGGTCGGGCTCTGGTACTTGGCCGCGACCATCCAAGCGTGGCGAAGCCTGACCTGGGCCAGGCAATCGCTCCGACCGGCTGCCTAACCATGTCGCTGCGGACGGAGATCGGCCAAGTCGAGGGTGTCAATTGTCGGGGCACTCGGGGCACCGTAGCGTGGAGTCGAAGATCTGATACGGCAGCTGGAAGCAACATAGAGCGCGTACCCCGGTGCGGCAGCGCATCGTGGTAGGATTCGCCTCCCTGCTGCTCATCGGAGACCCACTGTGCCCTCGCAGCCGCATCACGAAGCAGCTCCGCGTCATCCGCATGACGACTGGTTCCTTGTCTCGACCGGCTCGGACTGCGCAGCTGACGTTGAAGATCCGCGTGAATACCGTGAAGGCCCGAGCATCGTTTTCGAGTCGGACATCGTGGTCAAGAACGGCAAGTTCTTGAAGTGGCCGGAAGGGATGCAAGAGTAGAGTGCTGCGATGATAGTCGATGCTCTGGACGTAGCCGTTCTGGTGGCGCTACTGGTCGTTGGCGTCCTCGCATGGATCCGGTTAAGACGCCTCCGCGTGCGGCGAGACATCAGGCTGCGCCGTCTAAAGGCAACTCCCCTGCTGTTCGTCGCCTTTTTCTGTCTGACGGAAGTTGTGGTTGGTGTGTTGGCCCCCCAGATCGCGCGCGACGAACATCCACGGTCGGTGATCGTGGGCGCTTCACCCCTCTTGCTCATCGGCTGTGCGATCGCTGCCGGGCTTGTCGCCTTGCGGCCGGAGTTCCCTTCGACCGGTCGAGCCTGAATTTCGGCGACCACAACTATCCCGCCAGCCGCGGTAGACTGAGGAGGGTCTCGTTAGGGAACAGGATGGAGACGGGCTAGACCAAGAAGAAGCGCCTCGGCCTCCCCCAAGTCCCAGCAGGCGGCCTGGACCACGTCGCAACCGAGACGCCGCATCGCCCGGACGCGCTTGTAGCCGTCCACGACCACGTAGCGCGCGGCTTCCTCCGAGGCCACCACGATCGGGATCTGCTGCCCGTGCCCGGCCAAAGACGAAAGCAGCCTCCGCTCCCGCTCCGGGTCCGGGCACCGCGTCCGCAGGTGCTCGTAACGGAGGATCAGTTGGTGGTGCTCGAGGTCCACGGGTCCACTCCGCCTGCTGGACCCGGATCTGTACGACAGGGCCCCCCTCCGGACGATGCCGTCTCGCGCCCGAAGAGGGGGAAGTCAGGGCGCATGTCTCGTCCCACCAACGACTTGCGGGCACACTGCGTCTCGCGCCCACAGATGCAGGACTTTGCCCGACTTCCAGGCCCACTGCGTCTCGCGCGACCTTCCAGTCGATGCGGCGGAGGGGGTCGGCCGTCAGCGGCCCCGGGGGCGACCGCACCCCTCTCAGCAGGCGCCGTCGCAGCCGGTCCTCTCGGTCGTAGTCGGGGTGGCGTCTCCGCCACGAAGCGCAGGCCCGACGGTGGCGCTCCGTCTGACAGCCGGGATCGCTGCAGATGTGCTGGCGATCACCGGCTCGGGGTTGCGGGGAGAACCACTTCCGGCAGATCCGACATGGACGCTTGCGAGCCATGCTGCCCTCCCAGTCGGGCAGCGTGCCCCGGGCCTCGTTTCAGTGCGATGCCGCGATCCTCGCGTCGGGGGTGGGTCAATCCTGTCGAGCAGAGGTGGGTCTATTCTGCCGAGCGCTGAAGTCATGAAGCACGGAGGCTTGAAGAGCGAGGCGAGATCGTCCGCTATGGGACGTTCGTGGTGTTATGCGAGGAACCCATTTGCGGAAGGTCTTTGGGCAGGACTACACGATCTACTGCGACCGCGTCGGGCGCTCGATTCCGCGGCGGCGCACGGCTCGCAGCGGAGGCTTGCGCCGGTGTTTCCATTGGGTGGGTCACGTTCGAGAGGCGTGCGATGAGCTCCACGGACAATTACTCTTCTACTTTTCTTCGAACTCGAAATCACCCAGGCGCTCGATCTTGGGTCTCACGAACTCGTGACATTCGTCCGCGTCTAGGAATCTCCACCCGAGCGTTTCCACCTCGTAGATGAATCGCCCCTTTCGGGCGCCGAACATACTCCCAACCTTCGTGTCGCGTTTCACGAGGAAGCTCATCGAACAGGCGTCGGCATAGTCACAAGTTATGGGCTCCGAAACGATGTGGTTGTCGTCTAAGATTCCCAAGAAGGCCGGACCGTCAAATCCCCAACGAAGTGCAAGAGGCCCCGTCAGGAAGCGGACGATTGATGTACGCTCGTTGGGGTGAATCTTGATGGTCGTACAAACGAAAGCGGGATTCGGGTCGCCCTTGGAGAAAGTCTTGTACTTGTACTCGATCCAACGGGTCCTGTCCGGGAATAGTCGCGACGTCCACCCTTCGTCGGGCTCCACGCTAGGGCTAGGCTCGGGAAAGTTGAGGTGTTCGAAGTCCGCCGCGACGAGAAAAAGCCCTTTCTCCTCGTCCGTGGGTGGCGGACCGGGGACGATGCTGTCTTCGGAGCCACACGCCAAGACCTGGGTCAGCAACACCAAGCCCGGGAGTCCCGCGAGACCGCGATACCGGGTCGACATGTGCAAGCGCCCCTCCGTCCACGCTACCGCACACTTCACCGACTGGCAAGACCTGAATCGCGCCGATTAGTCGGCGCCGACCTCCATTCCTCCGATCCCGCTGCCTCAGGTTAGCCGGATATGATCCGGAAGGAGGTACGGCATGGGGGAGCAGCGACCACGGCGCCGAGAGCCTCTTGGAGGTCGGCCCACATTCGCAATCGCCTCAACCGTGGTGGTGGCAATGAAATGAAGAACCGAATCGCCCTATTGCTTCTGTTACTGATCGTGCCCTTCTTCTTCACAGCATGCCCGCGGCGGCCAGTGTTCACGCTCTACAACAACACAGGGACGGACCTGGCCGTCCTAGTCGCCGGAAGGCGGATAGAATGGCAGGCCGGGAAGGCCTTCCGCATTTCGCATGAGGCAGGTTCGAGCGTGAGGTGGAGCGACCTGGAAATCGGGTATGATCCGGAGCGCCAGGTCAAGGCAGACGTGCTGGTAGTCGAATCGGGGGAGACGGTGAGGCGTTACCGGCTGGCGCTCCCACCGTTGCCGGCCGAGTACAGGGACACCCAACCCGGCGTGTGGAGGCGATTCCTTCAGCTTCAACCAGATGGTCGGCTCTACGCAGTGAAGGTAGGTGCGACCTTCCCAGTCGACTCTCTTTCACCGCAACCTGCCGGAATGCCGCTCGAGCCGATTGTACCGGAACGTCCGGAGATTCCGCGTCGATCATAACTTGTCGGCGTTCTGGCTTGAAGCCGGCGGGAGTTGAAATTGAAGGGAGCCTCCGGTCCCGCGCACGGCGCACCTCGTGGCCAACGTCGTCGCGGCTCGAACCGGGGCTGTCGGCAGCGCGGGATGGTGTCGCCGTAGATCCCACGGGGGATCCGCGCGTCCCTGGACCCAGGGCCCGACCGCAACGGGACTGTTGCAGCTATGCCACCCGCCGCAGCTCCATCGGCAGCATGCTGCGCCTCTCCCGTGAGCGGGTGCGGCAGATCGAGGTCATCGCGTTACGGAAAATCCAGGCCGCACGGAAGATTCGCGATCTGAGCGAGCTGGCAGGCTGAGGCACCCGGCCGGTTGTCCCTCCTGAAGACCTCGGGCGGTGTTCATCCCTGCGGCGTCCCGCCATGCGAGAAGCGCGCTGAGAGGGGGAATCCGTGACGGGCTCTCACCCGTGCCCGTTCTGCCACGGCTCCGGCCGCTACGCGTCGCCCTCGAAGGGCTGACACGAGAGTCGGCCGGCACCGAACCCAGTGACGAACCGAAGCAGACCGAATTCAGCCACGACCTTCCCGCCGGGCCCGAAATCACCCTGCCTGTCGTGAGCGGCGAGGAGTGCACCGCCAACGTGGCGATCCCCGTCGTCGTCGCGTGGAATCACCGAAGCCTGCTTCGACAAGAAAAGGGAGAGAGCTCCTAGAGAGGGCGTTCTCTGACCCCGATCCGGAACGCCGGCGTCACAGCGACACACCGCCTGTAGTACCGTTCCTTGCAGTGCCTGCAGGGGAACCGGCAAGTGCGGCTTGTGCCAGGGAAGCGGGAACGCGTCGCCCCCGAAGGGCTGACACGAGAGCCCACCTCCTCCGGCGAGCGCCCGAAGTACCCCGTGGGGGCAAGAAGAAGGGAAACCGTCGCGGCCTCCCGCCCTGCCCGTTCTGCCGCGGGTCCGGCCGCTGCTTCAAGGTGCGACGGCAAGGGGACCCGCGAGATGCGTAGCCCCTCCCGGTGATAAGATCGGCGCCACAGAGGCAATCGGAATCGTCCCGCTCCGGCACCTGAAGGGTCAGGACGCGCGGGCGGGTCGGTGCCTCGAACAAGGAGGGATGGTCTCATGCGCAAGTTGGTGAGCGTCCTGGCGGCAATCGTGCTGGTCGCGGCCGTCGCGATCGGTGTGCTCACAGCGTTCACGCCCGTCGAAGCGAGAGGGTGTATCTGCCCGCTGATCTACGCGCCGGTGGAGTGCGACCGTGGGAAGGTCTATCCCAACCAGTGCGTCGCCGACTGCCATCATGCCAAGAACTGCGTTCCGATCGGTCTGTTTTGATCTGACCTGATCGAATCGGATCGGCACCTCGGACCGCGCGGGTTCGGCGTCCACGACACTCGTCGCGGCCGAGGTGCAGTGCCGTCCACTTGAGGAAGCAAAACGCCTTCTACCCCCCCATCCTCCGTCGTCGTCGCTCTGCCCGCCCACGGGATGGTGAATCGTCAGGGTATGACTTCGAACTGCACCGAGTCGGACGCCACCATGGGGTTCGGATTCTCGGAGTGTCCGTCGTCACCGCCCGTGACTCTTCCAACCAAGGCGTTGACCCCGAACGTCGCCGTTCCCAGCGGCGCGTCGACCGGAACCACGAAGAAGATGAAGAACCCGACGCCTTCATCCGGGCCGAGTGTGTGCTCGCGGTTCTGGCTGAGATGGAAGGGTCGCACGGGGACGCCGTCCGCGTACTGCAAGTCGAGATCGATGTTGACCGACACGGTCGCCTCGTTGGAGTGGTTCTGGACGACCAGGAAGACATCCGTCAGCGTTCCCCGGGCCGCGGTCGGATGATTCGTGTTCACGAGCGTCTCGACGGGTCCGGAGAACGGACTGTCGCCGATGGGGAAGTACTGGATCGGTCCGACCCCCAGTCCTTCCGGCTCCTCAGCCCAAACCACCGACACGCAACCGACAATGACAACGGCCAGCCAGGCGATCCTCCGTGGGGCTCTCAAGGACCCTCCTTGTGACAGCATCTGCCCATTCGGGCAACGCCGCGATTCGTTCGCTGCATCGGGAGGATGCGAATCTAGCACAGCAGGGCACCGGTGTGTGCCCGCTTTACACCAGGATACGGCGAGAGGCGCGACGCAGGACAGACGTTCTACTTGAGGGTTGCAGATCAGCAACCCCATCGCCCTCGATCTGCGTTGTTTCGCGCGCCACGAGTGCTACCCTCGCCACGGGCCAGGGGTGGAGATCACGGGCCAGACTCGGGGGAAGAGCCGGTGGCCGCCGGTGCACGATCCAGGGTGCCTCCCCACCAAGGCGGCCCGGCGCGTCCACTTGGCCCGCTCGAATCGCGGCCCGGTCGACTCTAAAAACGGCGTTCAGGTATCGCATCGTCCCCGGGCTCGAGGTCTTCTTCATGGAGATCGAGGGCGACGTCTCGGACGAGGAGATGCACGTACATCGAGGCGCTGCACGCCGATCCCCTCTATCACCCGGAGCTCGGGGGTCTCATCGACGCGCGCCGGATCACCAGCCTGCCGGCTTCCGACGATCCGCTCGAGTTCGCGCGGCTGGCGCCCGATGGCGGGGCAAGCCGTCGGACGCGGCGTGCGGTGCTCGTCGACTCCGACGTCGCGCGCGGCTTGGCGCGTATGCTCGAGGCGTATTCCGCTGAGGGGCCGACAGAGTACCGGCCGTTCCGGAGGCACGAGGATGCCCTCCAATGGCTGGTCACGACCGAGCATGACCCGTGAGTCGGGAGCTCCGACTTCCACCGGCCAAGCACTGCACGCCCGGGGCTCATCTCCAAGCACTCTCTCATCCGATCGCGGGACGAGGTGGCTTGATGTACCTTGAGGGACATGCTTTTGAGGAGAGGAGCATGGCACCGCCCACGCTCGATCCGTTTTCCGGCTACGAACGATTCGGCCCGGCTGAGATGAAGCGCCGCGCGGCGGCGTTCTACGCCGAGCTGCGCCGACGCCGCACGGTGCGGGACTTCGCGCTCGATCCGGTGCCGCGCGAAGCGATCGAGGACTGTCTGCGCGCCGCGGGCACCGCGCCCAGCGGTGCGAACATGCAGCCGTGGCACTTCGTCGTCGTGACGGACCCGGAGATCAAGGCGCGGATCCGCGCCGGCGCCGAGAAGGAGGAACACGAGTTCTACCGTTACCGCGCGCCCCGGGAGTGGCTCGACGCGCTCGCGCTTCTCGGAACCGACGAGCACAAGGCGTTTCTCGAGACCGCTCCCTGCTTGATCGTGATCTTCACCCAAGGCCACGGCGTGCTCCCCGACGGGCGTCCGGTGAAGCACTATTACGCGCAGGAGTCGGTCGGGATCGCGACCGGTATGCTCATCACGGCCCTCCACCACGCCGGACTAGCCACGCTCACGCACACGCCGAGCCCCATGGGATTCCTGAACGGAATCTTGAGCCGCCCCTCGCACGAGCGTCCGTTCCTCGTACTCGTCGTGGGCCACCCGGCGAAGGACGCGCGAGTGCCGCGCATCGAGAGAAAGTCGCTCGAGGCCATCGCGACGTTCCTGTAAAGGAGCGCCTGCCCCTGCGGTGTCCCGCCGTGTGCGAGAATGGACGTCAAGAGAGGGGGAATCCGACATGGCTGCCCAGCCTTGCCCGTTCTGCCACGGGTCTGGCCGCTGCTTCAAGTGCGACGGCAGGTTCAGGGGTTGGAGCCCTTGGCCCGCCATTACGTCCCGGGTAATTGAATCGCGAGGGACAACACCCGATGGTTATGCGGGGCACGATCCTCGAGCACCCCACGAAGGAGCGAAGATGAAGAGGAGATTATCCCTGGCGGCTGTTTTCGCCGCACTGGCAGCCCTTGTGCTGAGCCTCGGCGCGGGAGTCAAGAACGATTCGGGCTCGATCGTCGACCGCTTTTTTGCGGCCTACCGCAGTGGCTCCGTCGACGACCTGCTGGCCGTCTACGCGCCCGACGCCGTGTTCGAGGACGTCAACCAGCGCCACCGCGTCGTCGGCCACGACGAGTTGCGGGCCATGCTGCAGGACCTAGTCGCGATGCATCAACAGATGGGTATCCGCGAGAAACGCCGCGTGGCAGAGGACCGCACCGTCGTGGTGGAGTACGAGTACGTCGGCACGCTGTCAGGCGCAGCGCTCAGCCAAGCCACGGGGAAGTCGGGGTGTCCAGACCTCTCCTACACCCTGCCGGTGACGAGTTGGTACGACATCGCGGGCGGGCGAATCCGGGTCCAGAAGGACTTCATCGACCTGGCTAGCCTACGCGAGCTGCAGAAGCGCGCAGCGGCGTCCGCAGCCCCCGATGCCAGCCATCTGCAGTAGGATCGCTAGCGACCTCAGGCCGAGCACGATGCCGGGGGAGCCCGCGTGCCGCGTTCCAGAGCAAGCGAGGCGGAGCATCCTGTCAGCCCGGTGGGCCGGTTGTTGCGCCGATGGCGCAGGTTGCGGGGCCTGAGCCAACTCGGCCTCGCCTTGGAGGCCCAGATTTCGGCGCGGCATCTGAGCTTCGTCGAGACCGGTCGCTCACGCGTGAGCCGCGACACGGTCCTGCGGTTGGCCGAGGCGCTCGGAGTACCGCTGCGCCAGCGCAACGCCCTGCTCACGGCCGCGGGTTACGCGCCGCTGTACCGCGGCACCAGCCTGTTCGCGCCGGAGATGACGCAAGTCCGGAGAGCGGTGGAGTTCCTCCTCGCCCGTCACGAGCCCTACAGCGCTCTCGCGCTTGACCGCTGCTGGAACGTCGTCCTGAGCAACGCTCCGCACCGGCGCTTCCTCGCGCAACTCGTCGATCCACCTGCCGTCGAGGCGTTCGGGAGCAACCTGCTGCGCCTGACGTTCCACCCGGAGGGCCTGCGCCCGTGCATCGTGAACTGGGACATCGTGGGCTCCACGATAATCCGCCGGGTGCACCGCGAAGCCGACGAGCAAACCGACGACGAGCTGGCCGCGTTGCTCGATGAGGTGCTCTCCTACCCCGGCGTCACGCCGGCCTGGCGGCAACCCAACCTCGACGATCCGCCGCCCCTGCTCTTGCCGGTGCACCTGCGTCGCGGAAGTATCGAACTGGTGCTGTTCAGCACCATCACCACCCTTGGAACACCGCAGGACGTCACGCTGGAGGGGCTACGCATCGAGACCTTCTTCCCCGCCAACGCCCAGACGGAGCGCGTGATGCGCGCTGCCACGGAAGCGGACCGCCCCCCCGGGAGCGCCCCGGACGTTTGACCTTGGCCGTGGCAGAGCACCGCGGTTTCTTTCATGAGGCGCACAAGGAGGAGAAACCGAATGTCGATCGTCCGGAAGCTTCGGGGTTTGCGCACCGCACTCCCGATGATCGCAGTGCTGATCGCAAACGACCCGGTCGGAGCGGATTCCGGCGCGGGGCAGGCCCCTGCCCAAGAGGCGGTGGTGCCGCAATGGGTTCAGGAGGACTGGGAATTCCAAGCCAGGGGGAACGGCAGGTGGATCGCGGACAACACCGCGCACAAGACTCAGGACGCTCCGTACGACGCCTATGGGATCGAATGGAAATGGGGTCTGGGAGGGAAGAGCCTGAAAGGACGGCTATTCGCCATGCAGGACGGAGAGGAGATCGGCACGCTCTTCGAGCTCCACAGCTGGTGGCACCCGGGAGAGAAGCGGCAGGTCGCGGATCAGTTTGGGAGCGATGGAACCTACGCCACGGGCACGATCACCAGGATCGGAGAAGGAAGGACCGAGGTACTCCAGCGTTTCTTTCATCCCGACGGAACGACTCATCAGGTTGGGCACCGTCAGGAGTTCCGCGGAGATGAGTTTCGCACCCAGTCGTACGACGTCTCGGAAGGGGGCGTCTGGAAGGAGCGAAGACTCTACGTGTTCAAGTTGAGCAAGTAGATCCCTTGCGCGGGTCGCAGCGAGCCCGACAGGTGTACCATCCCCTCCTCTTTTCGGCCCATTCGATGGGATCTTGCGGTTGCGCGCGGTACGCCTCGACCCAGGCCTGGTAGTCGCGCGTCCTCTCGGCCAACAGGCCTTTCGGTAGGCGGGTAATGGGGCCGCCGGTGCGGAGGTCTTCGCCGAGGACCTCCGAGAGCAGCTCCGCCGCGAGCTGGTCGACCCCGGCTTCGAGGTCAAACAGGCTATCACTGCGGCTGGTGGTCAAGAAGGTCGTCATCACCGGGCACCGGCTCGAGGTCCACCTCGCCCTTCCAATGTCAGGTAGTTATGAATTGAGATCCACTCGGCGAGCCAGCTCATACGATTCCAAAACTCTCCCGGCTTGGTTGACACCCGGAGAGCCGGCCCCCGTCGCCGAGTTGTCGCCAGAAGGCGCCGGATCTTGGCTCCTGTAATACGGAGGCGTATGGTGGTCGCCGGGGCGCGGTCGGCGGTTCCGGCGGGCGGAGAGCCGCGTGGGGCTATGAGCAGGGAAGCCCAGCCCGCAAACGCGAGGAATGCTGCTTCTTGTTCTTCGACCTCAGTCGAGGCATGAGAGAAGACCCGGTGTGGCCCATCGACATCTTCCAACCACAAGCCAAAGACGCTCCAACTGCCCTCGGTTACATGCTCGCGGACGCGATTGATGGCTTCCCGATTCCGTTCTACCCGCGCTGCCTGCAAAGAGCGCACGAAAACGCAGCCGTCGTGGATTTCGACCTGACCATTCCGCAAGACGGTTGGTCAGACATCGAGTATCGCCCCGGCATCCCGCAAGGGTTCACCCCGGACCGGGAGCACTTCAGCGCCTGGTATCTACGAGGCACATCAGGCATCCATTCTGCCCACCTCTTCATCGAGAAGGCGCCGCGGGAAGCGGATCAAAAGAAGCGGTCGGATCCTCGATTCTCGTGGTCAGGCTGATGCCGTCAGCTCGTCGGAAGGTCCTGAGCCTGCTCTTTCTTGTCCTTATTGCGGCTTTAGTCTGGAAGAACACGCTCGGCCACGAGTTCGTCTACGACGACGAGACGTTCATCGTCGGTAACGAGAGCATCCGGAGCCTGCGCCCGGCTGCGAAGTTCTTCTCTCCGGAGAGCTCGTCCAACAATGCCCTGATGAACGGGGACGTGTGGCGGCCGCTCACGACTTTTTCCTACGCGCTCACTTACGCCGCCGCCGGATTGAGTCCCGCCGCCTTTCACGGGATCAACGTCGCCCTGCACCTGGTCAATGGACTCCTCTTTTTTGGGGCCGTTCTCCTCCTTCTGAGCGGCAGATCCATGGCGGTGGACGCGGAGAGCGCCTGGTGGACCGCCTGGGCTGCGGCCGCCGTGTTCTTGACGCACCCGGTCCAGACCGAATCCGTGGCCTGGGTCTCCCAGCGCTCAAACCTCCTGTTTTTCTTGTTCTACATGCTGAGTCTGGGTTTGTTCGTTCGCGCGCAAAGATCCGGGACCCCCCGCGGCCGGATTCAGTCGTCGGCATTGTCGCTGGCCTGCTTTGCGCTTTCGCTCCTATCCAAGGAGATGGCCCTGTCGCTCCCGCCCGTCCTTTTTGTGCTCGCCTGGATCCTGGAAAAAAAGGATCCCAAAGAAAGCGCGCGCGCAACCTGGGCCTATTTCCTGCTGGCGGCGGTTTTCGTCGCCGCCCGAAGCTGGGTCTTGGGACACACGGCTCAGACGGGTTATTGGGCCGGAGGCTTTGTCCCGCAGATGCTCACCATGACGAAAGGGTTCGGCATTTACGTCAAACTCATGATTTGGCCTTACCCCTTGAGCGATTGGTACCACTTCCCGACCAAGCACTCCGTGGACGTGGAAGTCGCGGTCTCGGCGGCGGTGATCCTGGGGCTCCTGACCCTTGCTTGGAAAGTCCGGCACACGGAGCCCCTGGTCGGTTTCGGCGTATTTCTTTTTTTCCTCTCGCTGGGACCCGTGTCCAATATTGTACCGATCCGCGCCATCATCAACGAGAGGTTCCTTTACCTGGGGTGCGCCGGTTTCGGCATGATCGCGGGCAGAGCTTCGGACCGCCTGCGGCAAAAGGGATGGTTTGCCGCCGTCCTTGTGCTGGTCGGACTATACGGCGCGGTCTCGGCGCGCCGCAACCTGGATTGGAAAGATCCACTGTCCATGCCGGTTCCGAAGGGGATGACCTTTCTCGAACTGGTCTCGGGCGAGGTCTCTCGCGTAACACCGCACCACGGCCCGTGGCGTGACGATGAGCACCGAGCTGTCTCTGAACTCTCTGAACTCGACCCGACTTGATGAACTCGCGACACCGTTTCGGTAGGCGAGTGCATCGGCGAACGGTCATGATAGGCTCCCAGGGGTACGGGAACCGACGATCCTGACACCGTGGATGGAGCCCACCAGCATTGGCGTTCAAGGCCAGGAGGGGTGGCGCGGAGGACCAGAGAGCCCGAGGGCCGGAGCCATGAAGACCATTCTGACGTTCGTCGGCGGCGGGGATCGCGATCCCGTGATCCTCCAAACGGCGCTGGCCGCAGCGCTCCCGTTATCGGCGCATCTGGATTGCCTCCATTGCCATGTGCCCGCCGGGCAGGCGGCGCGATACGCCCGCTTGGAATTCGCGAGCGGGGCGGCGCTCCGGAATGCGATCGACAGTCTGGAGGCCAACACCAACGTCTTCTCGGAGCTCGCCGCGAAGAATGTCCGAGAATTCTGCACGAACGCCAGGATTGAAATGTGCGACACGCCCACCGGCGGACGCGGCGTGACGGTCAGCTTCCGCGAAGACGCGAGCAATGCGCTGGAACGCCTGACGCTGCATGCCGGCCGCAGCGACCTCGTCGTCATGGGCCGCGCGCGCCAGAGGCAGGGGCTGGCGCCGGAGACGCTGGAGCACTTGGCGCTGCATTGCGGGCGCCCGATCCTCGTGGCGGCCACCGCTTCACCCCACACGCTTACGGATACCATCATGGTGTGCTGGAACGAATCCGGCGGTGCGGTCCGGGCCGCGACGGCGGCCACGGCCTTTCTGACAAAGGCCAGACGCGTCGTGTTCGTGAGCGTCACGAAACTGGAAGCGCAGGTGAAGGACACTCTGAACGGCCTTGCCGGGCAGTATTCCGGGAACGGCGTGTCGACGGAGGTGCGGGTCGTCCCGGCCTCCGGTCGTCGGCTACCGGAGGCGCTCGCGAACACCGCCGCCGAGTGCCGCGCCAGCCTCGTGGTGATGGGCGCCTATACCCGGCCGCGTTTCCGCGAACTGCTCTTCGGGAGCAGTACGGAGGCGCTGCTCGACGCGATCGACCGGCCGATCCTGCTCATGCACTGACGCCGCCGATGGGGCACGATCGCGGTCGTGTCTCGTGGATTGGTGTCGCGCCGGACGGCTTCGCCGGCGAGCAGCAGGAGCTGTAGGCCGCCACCGAATTCAGCACTCATCCGCCGAATCTCGTGCGGCACACCCTCGGCTTTGCAGGGTCCTCGGAGGTCAGCCAGGCGCCGCACACCGGCCGGGGGCGGAACGGGTTCCCGAAGAGGCAGCGTACGAGAGCAGTCTGCTCCCGGCGCTCGGCGATCGTGGCGGGGGGATCATCGAGGCGGCGACTCTGGCCCTGAAGATCCGCCGCCGTCCGTGCCGCGTGCCCCCAGACCCGGACAGCAGGCCACCGCGAAGAGCCTCACCTTGCGATCGCTCGCCTTGCCCCGGAGGAACTTCAGCATGGGCTCCGGATCGGTGCGGGCCAGCCATTCGGCTTCGATCATGGGCGTTTCCGATCTCGCCATGATGGCCGAGGCCGGGCGGGGCGTCCAGCGTTGGAAGCGCGGTGAGCCGTGGACCTCGTGTACCCCGCGTTCCCAGAACCCTGCGGGCGTCGGGACTCGTGCGCGTCAGCGGTCCGCCGAGAGGAGCAGGACCACGACTTCCCGTTCGCGAGGCGGACCCCCCGACGAGCCGACGACGACGGTCTCGCCCACGTCGACCGTCAGGGAACTCGATATGATGCTCCCCCCCGCGTCCGGGGGGTCTCCCGCGGTGCCGAGCGGCCTGACCGCGATGTCGACGAACAGGTTCGCCGGACCCCGGCCCGTCCGGCGCCCACGGTAGTCGAGCGCGACGAGGTACTTCTCGCCTCCCTTGCCGGCGAGTTGCACCTCGGCGCGCCCCGACGTCTCGATCGCGCCCGAGGCCACGATCTCGAACCCTGTCGACGGCAGGAACTCCCGGAGTCCGCTCAGCGCTGCCGCGACGGCGGGCGACAGGGAACCGGGGACCGCCGGCACGCGTCCGTCTCGTCCGCTGAGCAGATAGACCTCGAACCGCTGCACGGCGCGTTCGAGCGGATCCCGCTCGGAAAGCACCTCGACGAGGCGCGCGTGGGCCTCCGCGGGACCGAGCAGAACGACCTTGTGGTCGCTCGCGGAATCCACCTTGCAGGGATCTTTCTCGGTGCTGCCGATCTCCCTGCAGATGTCCCAGGCCAGCGTTTCCGCCACGCGGTAGTCGAGGCTGTGCAGCTCGTGCGCGCGATAGTAGGACTTCGAAGGGACGGCCCACGCCGCGACGCAGCCGGATGTGACGCACAGGGTACCCGCGACCAGGATTCGCTCACCTCGCGTCATCGGAACCTCCCGTATCCGGCGCCGCGGATCGCACCGGCTGAACCACCCAGTAGATGCGGGTGCCGTTCGAGGCGCGGAACTCCAGGCGTAACGGCCTCGCTCCCACGTACGCAGCTTCGTCCCCTCGCGAGTTCGACCACCGCGTCCCGTCGCGCAGGACGGCGAGGCCCGCAAGGGCTGCGAGGACCAACGCGCACACGGTCCAGGCGAGCCGCAACCGTGCGTTCCCGTGCCTCCGCGCCGGCTGCTCGGGAGCGCGCAAGGCACGCCTCCAACGCGCCTTCGTCGCGGGCCCCGGGGATCCGAACCGCTCGGCCGGATCCCAGTCCCGGAGGGCCTTGCCCAGACGATCCTCTCGCCGATGTTCGCTCATGGTCCGCTCCGTCACTCACTCTCAAAGGCGCGCAGCAGGTGCCGGCGTGCCGCGGCCAGATGCCAGCGCACCGTCGGGACCCGCATGCCGAGGAGCACGGCGACCCGTCCGGAGTCGAGCCCATCCAACTCGTGGAGCACGAGCACCGCCCGCCGGCGGGCGGGCAGGCCGGCCAGCGCCGCGACAAGCCCCTCGTGGATCGTGGCCAGGCGCTCCGGATCCGGCGTCGGGCTCGCGGCAACCGCGGCCGCCGCGCCCTGCGCGTGCCGGCGCCGCACCTCGCCTCGGCGGCGGCGGTCACGCTGCAGGTTGACCAGGGTCTGCATCAACCACGCCAGGGCGGCAGGTTCCGGTGCCGGCAGACGCCGCCGCCAGGTCGTGGCTCTCAAGAACGTCTCCTGCACCAGATCCTCAGCGTCCGCGGGATCCCCGGTCATGCGTAGCGCGAACCGCCACAGCGCCCCGTGATGCCGCTCGAACAACTCCGCCACCCGATCCGTCCACCGGTCGGGTTCTCCGTCGCCCCCGCTCGTCAATCGCGGAGCACCTCTCGAACTTCGATCAGCTCGACCTCCGGCGAGGCCCGGGCCGCGTGACGCAGGATCGGCACGTGGCCTTGGCCGATGATGAGCACGATGCGCTCCTCGGGCGTGTCGATGAGCGACTGCACGTTGGCGAAGATCCTCAGGTTGCGGTCGTACCACCAGCCGGCCAGATGATCGGGGCCAGGATACTCGGCGCCGCGGACGAGCTGGAAACCACCGACGAAGTACTCGCCGTGGACCGCGCGCAGCGCCGTTTCCGAGTTGAGCAGGAGGAGGTAGTCGCGCAGCGGGATCTGCGTCTTCAGTTCGTCGGACCAGGCGGCGAGCCGCTCGTAGTTGGGCCACCAGCGCGAGTCGAGCACGGCCTCCTCGCCCCATGCCCTGGCGACCGCCGGCCGGTCGATCGGCGGATCGTACGGCCGGCCGCGGACGTCGACCGGCCACACGCGAGCGTGCTTCATGCGTGCGGCGAGCCTGAAACCGAGCTGCCAGACCTCGTTCGGCTCCGTTGCGCGCTCGCCCCGCAGGAACTCCGCGTACGCCCGGTCCGCGTCGGCCCCGCGCTCCTTCGGCCACTCGACCGCGACCTTGGTCGGGCGGAACGTCGCGAGTCCGGTGACGAGGTCGGAGATCTCGCGTTGCTTCCCGGGAGACAGGACGTCCAGGCGGTGGGCCGACACGTGGTCGTCGAGGCCGGCGTCGGCGAAGTGGAACGTCCCCAGGATCAGCAACTTCGCGCGCGGTCCGCCGAGGAAGTCCGACAGCTTTCGCTCGAGCCGCGCGAGGTCCGGAGCGGGGGCCGGCCCACCCCGCTTCGCGACCGCGGAGCCGACCGCGAGAGCGAGGACTAGCGCCACGGCTGTCGCTCCGGCCCGGAAACAACGTAGGTCTCGCATTGCGGCGCGTCCCTCCTTCCCCGGCCCGGCTCGGCCCGGCTCGGAGGTAAGACGCGCGCCGGGCATGGATCGTTGGTGCACCCGTCGTCCACGGAGCTTCAGGGCAACACGCCCCCGGGCCGGAGAGCGAAGGGACCTGGGTAGATGTAGATGTAGACGTAAGCCCCCCGATTGGGCGTGAGCGGGATCGGGGCGATCGCGCAGAGTTCATACGCGAGCTGCTCGCGCTTGTTCCTCCCGCTCCAGCTCGAAACTCCTCCATCTTCGAGAACGGTAACCGAGTGTAGGCGAATCCGTAACCCTGGGCGATGATCTCTGCGGGAGGCGATGGCCTGATGGACTCCCTGATCGCCGGCGCCGACCAGATCCACGGCGTCAGCCACGACGGGCACCGCGTCTGTGTCGCCACCGGGGCGAAGCTGATCGCCCTCTATCCCGCGAGCGGCCAGCCCACGCGCACGCTGACCGGCGCCATCCTGCGCACCATCGAGTCCAGCCGCTTCGTCACCGGCGTGACCTGGACTGGGCGATGCGCCGTCGTCGGGCAAAGTCAGCGTGACCTACACGAGGTGAGGGGTCGTCCTCGTGACCGGGGCGTCCTCGGGCATCGGACGAGAGATCGCCGTACAGTGATGAACGACGGAAGGAAGAGGGGGTTCAGCCGCATGCGAGTGATTCCGAATGAACGGCCGTTCGTGCGAGAATCGAAGCGCGCCTCGAGCAATCTCGAGCGTCGGGACGTGCCGGGCTCGCCGGACGGCGCGCCCTCCGTCGCAGCGACGCCCCGGACGACGAGGAGCACTCCATGACCATCGCCATCGAGACGATCGGCTTGACGAAGAGCTTCGGCGAGACGCGCGCCGTGGACGGCATCGACCTCCGGATCCGCCACGGCTCCGTCTACGGTCTGCTGGGGCCCAACGGGGCCGGCAAGACGACCACGATCCGCATCCTGGCCACGCTCCTGAAGCCCGACAGCGGGACGGCGTCCGTGCTCGGCCACGACGTGGTGCGCCAAGCGGCGGCCGTGCGGCAGAAGGTGAGCCTCACGGGGCAGTATGCGTCCGTCGACGAGGACCTCACCGGACACGAGAACCTGGTCCTGGTCGGCAGGCTCGTCGGCCTGCGCTGGAGCCAGGCCAAGGAACGCGCGTCCGAGCTCCTGGACGCGTTCGGGCTCGCGGATGCCGCCAAGCGGCAGGTCCGCGCCTACTCCGGCGGGATGCGGCGCCGCATCGACATCGCCGCGAGCCTGGTCGCCACGCCCGAGGTGCTGTTTCTGGATGAGCCCACGAGCGGGCTCGACCCGCGCAGCCGGAACCAGGTTTGGGACATCGTGCGCGCCATTGCCGCCCAGGGCGCGACCGTTCTCTTGACCACGCAGTACCTGGAGGAGGCGGACCGCCTGGCAGAGCGGCTGGCCGTCATCGACAAGGGCCGGCTCCTCGCCGAGGGGACGAGCCGAGAGCTCAAGGCCTCGGTGGGGGGAAGCGCCATCCACGTCCGCCTCAAGCGGCCCGAGCAGCAGGCAGAGGCCAAGGACCTCATCACGAAGACATTGGGTAACGGCATCCTCCCGTCGTCGTCGGCTGCGACGGTGTCGGCGAGAATCGCGGATACCGGGCAGGCGGCCGAGATCCTGACGGCACTGGCGCACCGGGGCATCGCGGTGGGCGAGTTCACGCTGGGAAGCCCCAGCCTCGACGACGTGTTCTTCGCCCTGACCGGACACGCGGCCGTCGAGGCTCCGGAGGACGACCCATGACGAGCGACGCCATTCCGTCCCCGGGAAGCGGCGACGCCATCGGCCGGATCCTCTCGATTCGGAACCGCCCGCGCGACCCCGGCGCCCTCTCAGCCGTTCTCACGCTGGCCTGGCGCGCCATGCTGAAGATCAAGCACGTGCCGTTCCAGCTCTTCGACGTGACCGCGTTCCCCATCATGTTCACGCTGCTGTTCACGTTCCTGTTCGGCGGTGCTCTGGAAGGCTCGCCGCGGGCCTACGTCCAGTACCTGGTCCCGGGCATCCTCGTGCAGACCGTGGTCTTTCTCACGGTCTATACGGGAGTCGGTCTCAACACCGACATCACGAAGGGGCTGTTCGACCGCTTCCGCTCCCTGCCGATGTGGCAGCCGGCCCCCGTCCTCGGCGCGCTGGCCGGGGACCTGTTCCGCTACTCGCTGGCGTCCGCCATCGTGCTCGTCGTCGGGCTCATCCTCGGCTTCCGCCCCCGGGGTGGTCCCGCCGGCGTGCTGCTGGCAGTCGCCCTGATCATCGTCTTCGGCCTTTGCCTCTCGTGGCTCTGGATCATCATCGGGATGCTCGTGAAGTCTCCGGAGTCGGTCATGACCACGAGCTTCTTGTTCCTGATGCCCCTGACGTTCGCCAGCGACATCTTCGTCAAGATATCGACCATGCCGGCGTGGCTGCAGGTCATCGTGGGCCATAACCCCGTGACCCGCCTCGCCACGGCGTCACGGGGATTGATCCACGGACAAGACGTCGGAAGCGACATCCTGTGGGTCCTCGTCGCGTCGGCCGCAATCGTGGCGGTCGCCGCCCCCGTCGCGATGCGGATGTACCACAGGGAGCGGTGAGGGCAACCGGGTGATGGTTGACGATGGGGGAGGTCTTTACTGTACATATCGTCCGGCATCCGCTGGCGGACTACAGGAGACCTCGTTCAGAACGGCTCGTCCGTGGGTCTTCACACGCGCGCGATGAACGTCGCTCGATGTCTCACGCCCCTCAGTCGTGCGACGGAATGTAGTTGACGGTCGAGTTCATTACGACGATGTACGCTTCTCCTTGCGCGAGGGGGAAGTTCGGATGGGGGGTGCCGGCGCGGCCGGTATAGGTCTCCGAGATGTCGCTGCTTCTGATGTATCGCGACACCGAGGCAACGCTGGCGGAACCGATATCGTCCATGAGTGCTTTCGCGGTTATCGCGGTAGCGTGATACGGATGCGAGTAGAAGTTCGTGCCGCTGCACGAGGTTACACAGCCGTCGGCGCGATTCAGCACGACGACCACGCTCGAGTCATGAGATCCGTGGATGAAATAATTCACGTCGGTGTGCATCACGACGTAGTAGCCCTCCCCCGGCACGAGACTGAAGTCCGGGTTGGGTGTCCCTGGACGCCCCGTGTATTCCTCGGTGAGGTCGCTGCTCTCGATGTACCGTGAAACAGACGCGACGCTGGCGGAACCGATGTCGTCCATGAGCTGTTTCGCGGTCGTCACGCCGAACTGTGGCCGGTAGGGAAGGGCGAGCGCGTTCTTCCCGATGAGCGAGGTAACTCCGCCATCCGCGCTCTCGAGCAGGTACTCGAGCCTGAACCCCATGTTCGAGCCCAGGACGGCGGTGATCAATCCCAGGCCTGCGATGATCAGGAGCGCGCCGAACCCTACGTGAGCTTTCATGATCTCCCCCGAGGAACCCCGACTCCGCGTTCGAGGTCGCGATCACCCTATACGCCCGAGCCCACGCGGGAGTCAATCCGTTCATTGCTCCACCAGGCGTTTCGGAAGTGGTAGTGGCAGGATGAGCAGGAACCCGTGCGGGTCGTGGCGATCGGCCCATCGAGGATGGTCTCGGGGGGAGGGGTCATCTTCCGGGA
>Ga0302046_10000907_pt1 | contig 28293 bp, 24 predicted proteins | sample RVTome_11_FD_200261 | JGI IMG/M metagenome (GOLD analysis project Ga0302046, IMG submission 200261) | Soil microbial communities from uranium-contaminated site in the Upper Colorado River Basin, Wyoming, United States - RVT147D111 (version 2) ... | reverse complement strand
GGGCCGGCGCCGATTGCGCGTGAGCGGAATATGCTCTAGATGCCGTTTTCAGCCAGAAACTCGCCGACAGCCTCCAAACAGACCTCCCAGGCGGGTTCGTAGTCGACCAGGATGTGATTGCGGCTTTCCAGCGGTACGAAACGCGCGTCCGGAATCCCCGAGGCGATCGCCCGGCCCAGGTCGAGGGGAATTCGCTGATCGTATTTCGAATGAAGCACGATTGTCGGCGCCTTCACTTGCGCCAGCCTGTGGCGAACGTCGATATAGCCAAACGCATCCTGAAAGCGGGCCGCGTTGCGGGGTGAGGTGGTCAGGCGCTGGAACTCGTCGAACCAGGCGAGGTCGTCCGCCTTCGCATCCGGCATGAAGGTCTGCGAGAAGATGTGGCGGTAGGCCGGATTGTCGGTGCCCCAGCCGACCTCGGTCAGCTTGAGCACCGCCTCCCGCCGCGCCTGCTCTTCGGGACTGGCCAAATGCCGCCAGCCGGCCGCGTAGCCGCCGAGGAGGATCAGGCCGGTGACACGCTCGGGATGACGCACAGCATACTCGATCGAAACGGCGCAGCCTTGCGAGATGCCGAGCAGCGGGAAGCGGTCCAGTCCCACTCTGTCCGCCACCGCTTCGAGATCCTCGACGAACGCCTCGAAATTCAGATCCGCGACCTCCCAGTCCGACAGGCCGCAGCCGCGCTCGTCGTATCGGACAAAGGTGCGGTAGCCGGCGATGGCGGCGAAGCTCCCGCCCCAGATCGGGCTCGCCCAATCGAACTCGAGGTGGTTGAGCCAGTTGGCCGCCTTCAGCAACGGCGGTCCCGAGCCGACCGTCGCATAGGCGATCTTGGTGCCGTCGCGCGCCTCGCAGAACCCGATCCGCTGCGCGCGCAGGGCATGCGCCTTGATTTCCTCCACGAGCATTGCTCCTGGCCCGGCCGCCGCCTCGGAGTCCGGCGCGCCGCCATTTCCGCTCCCGGCGTCGGGTCCCCGCCGGATGCTCGAAGGGACCGCGGCCGACGAGACCGGCTGGTGCTCCTCCGCACCGTATGGGTCGACGTCGCGCCAGATGCGCAGCCACTTATTCGCCGAAGCCGGCGCGATATCGGGATGCGTGGTCAGCCGTTTCAGGATCTCGGCGCGCGCCGCCTGCGCATCGTCGCGCTCGGCCATCAGCCAGGAATCGAAAGCCTCGTCGCCGGCGCCGTCGAGCCCGTCGAGCAGGACCATCTCCAATTGCCGGGCCATCGTTTCCAGATCGCCGACGGCCGGATGACCGTCATCCTGACGTAGCCGCGTATGAATGTCCCGGATGTCGATGTCGACGCCTTTGGCGTCGAAATGGACCCGCTCGCGGTCGGCAATGATCCGCGGCCGGTCGGGCGCGTCCACCACCTTGCGCAGCTTGCTCAGCGACCAGCGCAACGCGGCCTTGGGGTCGTCGGGCAGGTCCCAGAGCAGTTCGCAGAGACGCTCCCGGCGATGCGGGCGTCCGGTCGCCGCCAGGAAGGCCAGAAGCGCCCGTGCCTTGCGTGAGGCAGGAAGGGGCAGCTCCATGTCCGGCGTCGTTACGCGCAGTTCGCCTAAGAGCGAGACTTTGAGATTCTGGGCCACGCGAGGCTCCGAGGCGGGAAATACAACGATATGGCGGCACAAATACCACCGCCGGCACAACGCTCACAACAACGGGCCGACGCCACATTCCGCGCAAGAGGCAAATCGTCGCCAACCGGACGTCCCCCTCCACCCGGAGGGGGACGCGGTTCGGCCGCGCATGCCAGTTCCGCGTTTTGCGGATCCTCAAACCTAACGGAGTTCAAGATGGAAATGCACACGCGTGTGTCGCTTCTGGCGATTCATGGGATTGACGGCAGGGCGCGAGCCCCATTCAACATCGGCGCCTGGCTCACCAGGCTGGTCAACCGCATGCAGGAGGCCGGACGCCGGCGGCGCGACTACGAGATGCTGATGGCCAAGAGCGACCACGAACTCAGCGACATCGGCCTGACGCGCGCCGATGTCATCGCCGGCATCAAGTACGGGCGCTGGCCGACACGCCGCGGCAGCAGGGGGTGAGCCATGCTGGCCCCGTTCCTCGAGAACCCGGCCGCCGCGGCGGCCGGTCTTCTTGCCCTGGTGTGTCTCGCGGCATGGCCGCTGTTCCGCACCAGGAGGGACATCCTGTTGGCCCAACTGGGCGCGGGCATCGGCTTTGCCAGCCACTACGCGCTGCTGGACCTCGCCGCCCCGTCGCTGGTCAACGCGCTCGGGTCGGTGCAGACATTGGCGGCGTTGTTTTCGGCACGTAGCAAAGCACTGAACAGGATCGGCTACGGCCTGATCCCGCTGATGATCGGCGCCGGCATCTATTTCTGGACCGGCCCGGCCTCGGCACTGTGCGTCACCGCGATGGCGTTGATCGCGCTCGGCCGGATGCAGAGAAACCAGTGGACCCTGCGGCTGCTGATCCTGGCCGGCGGCGTCTCCTGGTCGGTGCACGACTACCTGGTAGGCTCGTGGATCGCCCTTTCGGCGGACGTTCTGAGCCTGATCACGGGGCTCGCCATGCTCGCGAGCATGGCGTTTGCGGATACGTTCCGCCACCGTGCGGGCGTCCTTGCCAAGGCAATGCCATAAGTCGCGTGGCATCGAATAGGGGGAGCTTGAGCAAAGCGGCCCCCCGTTCCTTTCTATCCTCGGGTCTATCCTCGGCTGATGGCCATCCAGGCGCCCGATTGGGATCTCCAACGAACAAGGGGCGGGTCGAAGACCCGGCCCCTTGCGTTAAACACGGGCGATGGATTTTGACCGCCCCGTCGGAGACAGTCAGACGCTCCCGTCGGAGACGGTCAGACGCTGTAGTACATCGCGAACTCGATCGGATGCGGGGCGGTCTCGAAGCGCTCGGTTTCCTCGATCTTGAGCTCGATATAGGCGTCGATCTGGTCGTCGGTGAAGACGTCGCCCTTCTTCAGGAAATCGCGGCCGGCGTCGAGCTCGGCGCAGGCCTGGCGCAGCGACGAGCACACCGTCGGCACGTCCTTCAGCTCCTCGGGCGGCAGGTCGTAAAGGTCCTTGTCCATCGGGTCGCCCGGATTGACCTTGTTCTGGATCCCGTCGAGCCCCGCCATCAGCATCGCGGAGAAGGCCAGGTACGGGTTGGCGCCGGGATCGGGGAAACGCACCTCGACCCGCTTGCCGTTGGGCGAGGTCGCAAACGGGATGCGGCACGAGGCCGAGCGGTTGCGCGCCGAATAGGCCAGCAGCACCGGCGCCTCGAAGCCCGGGATCAGCCGCTTGTAGCTGTTGGTCGTGGGATTGGTGAAGGCGTTGATGGCGCGGGCGTGCTTCATGATGCCGCCGATGTAGTGCAGCGCAGTCTCGGAGAGATCGGCGTATCCCGAGCCCGCGAAGGTCGGCTTTCCGCCGTTCCAGATCGACTGGTGGACGTGCATGCCCGAGCCGTTGTCGTCGAAGACGGGCTTGGGCATGAAGGTCGCGGTCATGTTGTTCGAGGCCGCGACCATGTGGACGACCCATTTGTAGATCTGCATGGCGTCGCCCTGCTGGGTCAGCGGGGCGAACTTGATGCCGAGCTCGTTCTGGCTGGGCGCCACCTCGTGGTGGTGCTTCTCGGTGTCGACGCCCATGGCGCGCATCACCGTGACCATCTCCGCGCGCAGGTCGCTCATCGAATCGACCGGCGGCACCGGGAAGTAGCCGCCCTTGATCGCCGGCCGGTGGCCCTTGTTGCCGCCCGGCATCTCGTCGCCGGCGGCGTAGGGGGCCTCGGAGGACTCCAGCTTGTAGAAGGTGTGGTCCATGGTGACGTCGAAGCGCACGCTGTCGAAGACGAAGAACTCGGCTTCCGGCCCGAAGAACGCGGTGTCGCCGATCCCGGTCGACTTGAGGTAGGCCTCGGCGAGCTTCGCCGTGGAGCGGGGATCGCGGTTGTAGGGCTGGCCGGTCGAGGGCTCGTGGACGTCGCAGAAAAGGATCAGCGAGTTCTGCTCGGCGAAGGGATCCATCACCGCCGAAACCGGATCGGGGATCAGCGTCATGTCCGATTCGTTGATCGCCTTCCAGCCGGCGATCGACGATCCGTCGAACATGATGCCTTCCTTGAAGGTGTCTTCCTCGATCGTGGCCACGTCCTGCGCGGTGTGCTGCCATTTGCCGCGCGGGTCGGTGAACCGCAGGTCGACATATCGGACGTCGTTGTCCTTGATGGCCTTCATGACGTCGGCCGGGGTCTTGCAATTCAGTGACATCGCTCTGCTACCTCCTTCGCTCCAGAAGCATTCTATCGATCAACAAACCCACTCAAAAAACCCAATCAAGAAACCGCGCGCCGCCGCCGTGCCTCGGCCGCGGACCGGAAATCGTAGGGGGAGTTCGGTGGGACGCGGCGCCGGCGCGCGGTCCCCCTTGCCGCGCCGCGGATCGCGGTCGCCCGCGCTGCGCCGTCTCAGATCGCCTCCGCGCCCTTCTCGCCGGTGCGGATGCGGATCGCCTCCTCGACCGGCGAGACGAAAATCTTGCCGTCGCCGATGCGGCCGGTCTTGGCGGCGTTGAGGATGGCCTCGATCGCGCCCTCGACCTGGTCGTCCTCCAGCACCAGCTCGATCTTCACCTTGGGCAGGAAGTCGACCACGTATTCCGCGCCCCGGTAGAGCTCGGTATGGCCCTTCTGCCGCCCGAAGCCCTTGGCCTCGGTGACGGTGATGCCCTTCAGCCCGATCTCGTTCAGCGCGTCCTTCACTTCGTCCAGCTTGAACGGCTTGATGATGGCTTCGATCTTTTTCATTGGCTCCCCGCCGGACACACGTCTGATACCGCCCAACCGCACCGCCCGATCCTGGCGCGACATGGCTGCCTTAACCTACCGTTAATAAGCACAGAGCATGCCAAACCAGGCAAGCGCCCCGCGCGACGGCATTTGGCGCTTGAATCGGTGGGAGATCGTGAGTTGGGCGAGCAGTGCTGCATATTATATATGCGAATGCCCAAACAAACGGCATTTCCGTCTGCCTAAATACTGCGCAACCTGGTCACACCACCGATTTGATCCGGGTGATCGCCTCCTGGATGTTGGCCGTCGAGTTCGCGTAGGAAATGCGCAGGTAGCCCTCGCCGAAGGCGCCGAAGCTGGTGCCGGCGACGGTGGCGACGCCGACCTCCTCCAGAAGCAGGCTCTGCAGGCTGCGCGCGTCCTTGCCGGTATCCTTGATGTTGGGGAAGGCGTAGAAGGCGCCGCCCGGCTCGACGCAGCGGAAGCCGGCGATCTGGTTGAGCTCGGAGACGGTGACGCGGCGCCGCTCGTCGAAGGCCTTGCGCATCGTCTCGACGCTGTCCTGCGGGCCCTCGAGCGCGGCGATGCCGGCGTACTGGGTCGGCGCGTTGACGCAGGAATGGCAGTTCACCGCCAGCCGCTCGGCCTTCTCGATCAGCGAGGCCGGCCAGACGCTGTAGCCGAGCCGCCAGCCGGTCATCGCGTAGGTCTTCGACCAGCCGTCGAGCAGGATCAGCCGGTCGCGGATCGAGGCGTATTCGAGCAGGCTGACGTGCGGCCGGCCATCGTAGAGCAGGCGCGAATAGATCTCGTCCGACAGCACCGCGGCCTTGGGATACTCCTCCAGCCCGGCGACGAAACGGTCGAGCACCGGCCGCGGCACCACGCCGCCGGTCGGGTTGGCCGGGCTGTTGAGGATGATGAGCCGGGTGCGCTCGCCGACCTGGGCCAGCACCTCCTCTGCGTCGAAGGCGAAGTCGTTCTCCTCCGACAGGCGGATCGGCACCGGCTTGGCGCCGGTGAAGTTGATCATCGACTCGTAGATCGGGAAGCCGGGATTGGGATACATGATCTCGGTCCCGGGCTCGCCGAACATCAGGCAGGCGAAGAACATCGTCACCTTGCCGCCGGGCACGATCAGCACGGTGTCGGGATCGATGGGCACGCCGCGATGCTCGGCGATGTCGGCGGCGACCGCCTCGCGCAGCTGCGGGATGCCGCGCGCCGGGGTGTAGCCGTGATGGCCGTCCTTCAGCGCCTTGATGGCGGCCTCGACGATATGGGGCGGGGTTTTGAAGTCGGGCTGGCCGATGCCGAGGTTGATGATGCTCTTGCCCTCGGCTGCCAGCGCGTTGGCGCGCGCCAGCACTTCGAACGCGGTCTCGGTTCCCAGCCGAGACATGGCTTTGGCAAGCGTCAACCCCATCGCACGATCCCCCCAGGTCCCCAAGCCGAGACTAGGGCGCTTGGGCGCACGAGGTCAATCGACCGGGGCGCGGAAAAACGCCGATATGAGAGAGAATTGCCTTGCCTGGCGGCCTCCGCGCCCGCTCTTATGGCGGGACCGCGTTTCACCGCCGCCGGGAGGGGGCTCATGCGGACCGTCACGGGCCTGATATTGGCGCACGCCTTGCTGCTGCTCGGCCTCGGCGCCGCCGCGGCGCAGACCACCGAAGTGCCCTTCAAGGCGCTCATGGACACCGCCCGCGCGCATGCCGTGGTCGCCGCCTTCGACCGCGACGCCTTCGAGCACGCCACGGCGAGCTACCCGCGCGACGATGCCGGCGGCACCATGGCGGTGCGCACCGGCAACTACATGATGTGGAAGATCGTGCATCTATTCCCGAGCGATCGCACCGTGGAGCGGATTGCGCTGCCGGTCTTCGCACTGGTCTGCGCGCCGCGGAAATCGCAATACGCGACCACGGTGGCGTGCCGGCTCTCCGCGTCGTTCGCGGTGACCGATCGCGGCGCGACGCGGCGCATCAACCTAGTCGTCAACCGCAACGTCGGGCGCTTCGTGCTGCCGAAGCCGGGCGAGGACATGGGCGTCGTCCAGTCCGGCGTCGCCGCCACCGTTGACGACGCGGTCAATGGGCTGGCGGTTCATTTGAAGCGCATGGGCGTGCTGTAAACGCCGGGCAGACCGCCTACATATCGACCGCGGCTTAAGGTTCACCAGTCTTTGGGGGCGCGCGGCGCGGGCATGGCGATCAAGGGCTTTCCAAAGCGTCTCAGGATGGGCGTCGGCGCGGACCGCCGAGGGCCGCGGCTCTTCGCCGCCAGCGACCTCGGCACGCTGGCCGGCATGATCGTGCTGCTGCCGCTGGCCTGGCTCCTGCCGCGGCGCCTCTGGCCCGGCGTCTGCGCCGTGGCGGCGCCGATCATCGCCCGCTTCGAGGACAGCGGCGGCGAGGACCTCGCCAAACGCATCGCGCGCTACCTGGAGGATCGCAGGACCGGCATGCCGCGCGCCCGCATCGCCGCCCGGGCGCGCGCCGGCTTCATGGAGGAGTTCCTCGGCATCCTGCGCGCGCTGCGTCCCTGGGCGAGCGCGCCGCGCTGCACGCTGCACGGCGGCGAGCACCTGAGCGCGGCGCTGCAGGCGGGGCAGGGGGCGGTGCTGTGGGTCGACGAGTTCCACTTCTACAGCCTCGCCTCCAAGGTCGCGCTGGCGCAAGCCGGCTTCCGCACCGTCCACCTCAGCCACCCGACGCACGGCTTCTCCAAGACGCGCTTCGGCATGGCGCTGCTGAACCCGGTCAAGATCAGGGCCGAGAACCGCTGGCTGAAGGACCGCGTGATGTTGGGCTTCGGGGGGGCGACCGGCGCCCTGCGGGCGCTGCAGCGCCATCTCCGCGCGGGCGAGGTGGTCTCGATCACCGCCGGCGCCGACGCGCAGGCGCCGATCGAGTTGCCCTTCCTCGGCGGCGCCATCCGGCTCGCCCCCGGCGCGCCCGAGCTCGCGCACATGGCCAAGGCGCCGCTGCTGCCGGTCCACACGATCTACCGCGAGGACGGTCGCTTCGAGGTCACCATCGAGCCGCCGATCGAGGCGCCGCGCGACCAGGGACGGCCGGCCTTCGCCGAGGCCGCGGCGCGCGACTACGCGGCCCGCCTCGAGCCGGCCGTGCTCAGCTATCCCCACCAGTGGCGCGGCTGGTTCCGGATGTGAGCTTCTCCGGCCGTGCGCGCAGGCCCCGGCCCTCGGTCAGCTGCCACACCGCCAGCGCCGGAACGCCGATCGCGACGTCGCGGATCCGCGTCGCCAGCGACAGCACCAGGGCGATTTCCACCGGTATGCCGATGAGCGCGCCGATCGCCACGTAGCCGCCCTCCTGCACGCCGTAGCCGCCGGGCACCAGGAAGGCCGCCGAGCGTATCGTGAGCGCGAGGCTGCGCAGCGCCAGCGCCTCCAGCACGCCGATCGGATGGCCGATGAGCTGCGCCGCGAGCCAGATCTCGCCCACCATGACGAGGCGGCCGAGCAGGCGGAGCAGGCAGGCCCCGACGAGCCGGCCGCGGCGGCGGTATAGCGCCTTGATCGCGGCGTCGAGCGCGCGGGCGCTGCCGGCCAGGCGCACCCAGGTCTCGCTGCCCGTGAGCCGCGCGCCGAGCCCCGCCATGCCGCCGAACATCCCCTTGTGCTGGGCCGCGATGAACCCGGCGACGCCGAGCGCCAGCGCGCTTGCGACCGCGATGCCGGCGTAGATCGTCGGGCCCGCCGCGCGCAGCGCCAGCAGCGTGACGATGCCGACGATGGCCCAGATCACGATGGTGATCGTCTGGATGGTCTTGTCGAGCACCACCGAGGCGCCCGCGTCGGCGCCGCTGGCGCCGCCCTTCATGACGATGCGCGCCTTGATGATCTCGCCGCCGACGTCGGCGACGGGCAGCAGCGCGTTGGCGTGCATGCCGACGGCCATGGCGGAGAAGGCGCGCGCGAAGCCGGGCGCCCGCCCGGGCGGGAAGAGGAGGCGCCAGGCGAGCGTGAAGGCGGCGCACTGGGGCAAGAAGAACAGCGTCAGCAGCAGCATCGCCCAGCCGCCGCGGGCGATGATCCCGGCGACCTCGCCGAAGCCGCGCCAGGCGACCAGCCCGGTGAGGATCGCCAGCCCGGCCAGCAGCGAAACCCAGGCGAGTGTCTTCAGTGAGGTCATCGCGGATGTGGCGGCGGCTCGTCGCGCGGCTCCGGCGGCCTGGTCCGGCACGAGACCGCGGGGAGGAGGCTCGGGATAACCGGAAAGCCGAAACCGATCAACCGGCCTGAACCGCACACCCAGTCGGACGGCGATCGGACGCGGGCGCCACATGCCCCCTACGCGGTCGCGCTTACGTCTGCTAAAACCCCGGCGGGCAATGGCAACAGGGACCAGGCACCCCCAGTGAAACCCGCCAACAGCGTCCTCTCCAGCTACGGGATGACGGTCTTCGAGGTGATGTCGCGTCTGGCCAACGAGCACGGCTCGATCAACCTCGGCCAGGGCTTCCCCGAGGGCACCGGCCCCGCCGACGTGCGCGCGGCGGCGCAGGACGCGCTGGAGAACGGCTGGAACCAGTACCCGCCGATGATGGGCCTGCCCGAGCTGCGCCAGGCGGTCGCCGCGCACAACCGGCGCTTCTACGGCATCGAGGTCGACTGGGCGTCCGAGACCATGGTCACCTCCGGCGCCACCGAGGCGCTCGCCGCCTCGCTCCTCGGCCTGATCGAGCCCGGCGACGAGGTGGTGCTGATCGAGCCCTTGTACGATTGCTACCTGCCGATGGTGCGCCGCGGCGGCGGCGTGCCCAAGCTGGTCCGCGTCGAGCCGCCCCACTGGACGCTGCCGCGCGAGGCCCTGGCGGAGGCCTTCTCCGAGCGGACCAAGCTGATCCTGCTGAACTCGCCGATGAACCCCGCCGCCAAGGTCTTCGACCGCGACGAGCTCACCTTCATCGCCGATCTGGTGAAGAAGCACGACGCCTACGCGGTCTGCGACGACGCCTACGAGCACATTCGCTTCGACGGCCGCGAACACGTGCCGCTGATGACCTTGCCCGGCATGCGCGAGCGCTGCGTGCGCATCGGCTCGGCCGGCAAGACCTTCTCGGTGACCGGCTGGAAGGTCGGCTACGTCACGGCGTGCCCCGCGCTGCTGCAGCCGATCAGCCGCTGCCACCAGTTCCTCGTCTTCACCACCGCGCCCAACCTGCAGGCCGCGGTCGCCTACGGGCTGGCCAAGGACGACGCATACTTCGACGCGCTTTCCGGCGAGCTCGAGGCCAAGCGCGACCGCATCGGCGAGGGCCTGGCGGCGGTCGGCTTCGAGGTGCTCGACTGCCAGGGCACTTACTTCATATCCTGCGACTTCCGTCCGCTCGGCTTCAACGGCGACGACGTGGACTTCTGCAAGCACATAACCGTCGAGGCGGGCGTCACCGGCGTGCCGGTCAGCGCCTTCTACCAGGACGACCCGCCGCGGCATTTCGCGCGCTTTTCCTTCTGCAAGCCCGACGCGATGCTCGACGAGGCGGTGGCGCGCCTGAAGGCGCATTTCGGCTAGATCCGGCCCAAATGCGTGAATCCGATCTAACTATTTGAATCACACCAGGTTCATGTATTTGGCGACCAACACGGAACAACGGGAGCGAAAGCGATGACTGGAACGGCAAGGGCGCTCGCGGCGGCGTGCGGCGGTGCGCTGGCGCTCGCCGCCGGCCCGGCGCCGGCCGAGACCATCTTGGCCGAATCGGCGAAGGTCCCCAAGGTGCTCATCGATCGGCTCTGCGCCGGCCGCAAGCCGTGCCGGCTGGCGAACGTCGAGCCCGCCGGCCGCAACGCCGGCGGCCGCCCGATCACCGTCATCGAGCTCGACCTCGGCCGGCAGCCGCGCGGGCGCACGGTCGCCAACCCGCGCTTCGGCTGCAAGCCCTACCGCCGCGAATACTGGCTGGTCAGCCCCGGCATCCCGCAACGCCTCCTCGAGCTCTGCAACGACGGCTACGGCGCCGCCGGTCTCGGCGAGGACGTGGTCGACTTCGACGACAACCGCCTCACCCACGAACAGAGCGGCGGCTCGGCCTGGCGCTGGTCCAAGACCAAGTCGATCGCGCTCTGGCCGCTGCGCATGCGGACGCAGTCGAGCTGCTCCTTCCACACCGGCGCGCCGGGCTTCGCCTACAAGCGCTGGAACTGGCTGCGCTTCGGCGGGCAGGGCGCCTACGCGGTCACCAACCACTGCCGCAAGCCGGGCCTCGACGAGGAGCAGGGCGCCTGCGAGCTCGGCCGGGCCAACGGCCGCTTCGTGCTGATCCCCAAGATCGCCCTGGAGGTCGAGGGCGCGCCGCGCCTGGGCAGCTGCGCCGCCACCATCGACGCCTCGGGCAAGAACGGCTTCGTGCCCTTCGGCAAGCCGACCGGCCGGGCCGTGCCCTGGGTGAAGGCGCTCTTGATCTCCGACCGCGAGCTCCTGGTCACCGTGGCCGACCGCGCGTTCGCCACCGGCGGGCGCAGCTGGGTGCACGACGACCATCTGGAGATATGGCAGGGCCTGCCGCTCGGCACCGACAAGTGCGGCGAGGCCAAGACGCGGATGATGCAATGGGGCCTGCGGGTCGCCGACGCCCGCATGTTCGCCGACCACGAGCGCGCCGAGGCGATGGTCGTGCTCTCGCGCAGCAAGACGAAGGAGGGCGGCCTCACCATCGCCTCCTTCCGCCTCCGCCTGGAGTACAAGGCCGAGGCGCTGACCGTGGTCTACAGCAAGGCCGGGCGCGGCCGCCAGCGCATGCTGATCGCCACCAGCCGCATCAAGCGCGGCGATCCGACCTCGCTGGGCGAGCCCTATCCGATCCCGCGCGGGGCGGCGCGCTGCGAGATGCGCGACGGCAAGCTCGACGTCACCCAGAGCGGCAACTTCCACGCCATCATCCAGTCGGAGAAGTAGAGCGCGGGGCATAGTTCGATTGATATGGGGCGTCGTTTCGACCGAGGGAGCGCGAGCGACCGAGCGGAGAAATCTGGCCGGATGCGGTGCGCGGCTTCCGCCCAGATTTCTCCGCTCGCTGGCGCTCGGTCGAAACGACGGTTCAGTTCATTCGGAAGGAATTCCTGGGCCGCATCCCGTATTGGCCCGACGGGCCCCTTGCGTTTCGTCCGTCTAATCATAGATCGGGAGGACCGGTCTCCCAGACCCGCGGCTCAGCGCCGGCCGTCGCCTTGACGGCAGCCAGGGCGCGGAGTAAGGGGAGGGTCCTCACGATACGGCGGGTGTAGCTCAGTCGGTTAGAGCGCCTGGTTGTGGTCCAGGAGGTCGTGGGTTCGAATCCCATCACTCGCCCCAAATTTCCCGCCTGACCCTGAAATCGCCCGGTTCACCCCCGATCGGACGCGCGCACCTCCAAGCGCCGCTGCACGGGGAAGATATGCAGCCCCCAGCGGTCGGCGACGAGGCCCCAGAGGCCCTGGCGCGCGCGCAGCATGACGAGGATCGCCACCGCGCCCAGTATGATCAAGTACCAGCTCCCGAGCTCCGACAGGAACTCGCGCAGCACGAAGAACACGACGGTGCCGACGATCGGGCCCTCGATGCGGCCGATGCCGCCGATCACCACGATGAAGATCACGTAGGCCGTCCAGTCGATGACGTTGAAGGCGGCGTCGGGCGAGATGCGCAAGGTCTGCAGATAGATGAGCGCGCCGATCACCCCGGTCACCGCCGCCGAGGCGACGTAGACCACGAGCTTGGCCCGGTATGTGTTGACGCCGAGGCTTTCCGAGGCGGGCTCGCTGTCGCGCATCGCCGTCAGCGCCAACCCGTGGCGCGAGCGCAGCAGGAAATACACCATCCCCGTCGCCGCCACCGCGAGCCCCAGGCCGACGTAGAAGACCGCGGTCTCGCGTCCGGCGCGGCTGGAGGCGATGTCGCGGATCACGGAGAGCGGCAGGCTGCGGCCCGAGCCGCCGCCGAGCGCGGAGACCTGGGCGAAGCCAAGCCGGTAGACCTCGGCCACCACCCAGGTGCCGATGGCGAAATAGGCGCCGCGCAGGCGGAAGACGACGAAGGCGGTCGGCAGCGCGAAGACCGCCGCGGCGACCCCCGCCAGCGCCAGCGCCGGCAGGGGCGGCACGCCCAGGTAGATGGTGAAGACGAAGAGCGCGTAGCCGCCGAGCCCGACGAAGGCCTGCTGGCCCACCGATACCAGCCCCGCGTAGCCCGCCAGCAGGTTCCACATCTGCGCCAGCGCCAGGAAGTAGCAGATCTCCACGATGAGCCGCATGTCGGCGCGCCCGCCCCAGAACGGCGTCAGCGCAATGAACACGACGACACCCAGCAGCACGGCAAGACCGATGCGGCTGGTGCGCGTCGCCGTGGTGACCCGGTAGGTGGGGTTCGCGGTGTCGCGTGCCATCCGTTAGTCCACCGCGCGCGGGAAGAGCCCGCGCGGCCGCACTATCAGGATGACCAGGAAGGCGACATGCCCGGCGAGGATCTGGTAGCCGGGGTCGAGCTGCGCGCCGACCGCCTGGGCCACGCCGAGGATGACGCCGCCGGCGAGCGTCCCCCAGAGGCTGCCGAGCCCGCCGATGATCACCGCCTCGAAGGCGAAGAGCAGGCGCGCCGGGCCGATCGAGGGATCGAAGTTGGAGCGCATGCCGAGAAAGATGCCGGCGACCGCCACCACGGCGAGCGAGAGCCCCATGGCGAGGGCGAAGATGTGGCGGTTGTCGATGCCCATGAGGCGCGCCGTCTCGGGGTCGTCGGAGGTGGCGCGGAAGGCGCTGCCGAGCGGCGTGCGGAAAAGCAGGAGCTGCAAGCCGCCGATCACCGCGGCGGCCGAGACGAAGACGATCACCGGCATGACGCCGACGTTCAGGCCGGTCACCACGGTCAGGCTCTCGACCTCGATCGAGCCGCCGGCGAGCTTCCGCGTGTTGGCGGAGAACACCTCGAGGAGGGCGTTCTGGATGATGATCGAGAGCCCGAAGGTGACCAGCAGCGGCGGCAGGATGTCGGCGCCCAGCGTCAGGTTGAGGAGGCCGCGCTGGAGCGCGTAGCCGACCCCGAACATGATCGGCATGACGACCGCCAGGCAGGCCAGCGGATGGAGGCCCAGCCCCTCGGCGACCGCGAGGCCGAGGAAGGAGGCGAGCACGATGAGGTCGCCGTGGGCGATGTTGACGAGGCGCATCACCCCGAAGATGAGCGAGAGTCCGCAGGCGAAGAGCGCGTAAAGCCCCCCGACCAAAACCCCCTGCACGATCGCGTTCAGCCATTCCATGGCGATGTCTTCGGCGTTATCGGATTGCCTGGAAGGAAGAATTCTCCCTCCCCCTCTTCAGAGGGGGAGGGCCGGGTAGGGGGTGCCGTGACCTTCGCGCCATAGATCCCCAACGCCTCGAACGCCGCCCTGACGTCACCCCCTCCCTTACCCTCCTCTGAAGAGGGGGAGGGGATCGGTATGCACCGCGTCCTCTTGTCCCCCATCTCACAACCCGAAATAGGCCTCCCGGATCGCCTCGTGGGTGAGGCCGGCGGGCGGGCCGGCGAGGGCCACGTGGCCCTCCTGCAGGCAATAGACGCGGTCGGCGACGCTCATCGCCTGCTGGATGTCCTGCTCGACCAGCACCAGCGTGGTGCCGCCCGCGTTCACCGTCTCCAGCGTGCGGTAGAGGTCGAGGATCACGGCGGGCGCGAGGCCCAGGCTGATCTCGTCGCAGAGCAGAAGGCGCGGGTTGGAGAGCAGCGCCCGGCCGATCGCCACCATCTGCTGCTGGCCGCCGGAGAGCGCCGTGCCGGGCGCGTCGCGCCGCTGGGCGAGCACCGGGAAGAGCTCGAGCACGCGCGCCAGCGTCCATTCGCCGTCGCGCTTGGCGTAGCCGCCGATGCGCAGGTTCTCCTCCACGGTCAGCGAGGGAAAGAGCCGCCGGCCCTCGGGCACCAGCGCGATGCCGAGGCGCACCACCTCGTTGGCGGGCAGCGCCCCGATCGGCTTCCCCTCCCACCGGATGGCGCCGGCGTCGTTGCGCAGCAGCCCCGCGATCGAGCGCAGCAGCGTCGACTTGCCGGCGCCGTTGGCGCCGATGATGGCGACCACCTCGCCCGCGCGCGCCTCGACGTCGACGCCGAAGAGCGCCTGGAAGTCGCCGTAGAAGGCCGTAAGCCCCCGGGTCGCGAGCAGGGTCATAACCACTCGCGTGGGCGAAGGAGGGTCATTCCGCGCTGATCCCCATGTAGATCTGCTGCACGTCCTTGCCCGCCATCACCGTCGCCGGATCGCCGTCCCCGACGATGCGGCCGAAGTTGATCACCATGAGGCGGTCGACCACCGACATCAACGCGTGCACGATGTGCTCGATCCAGATCACCGAGACGCCGCCGGCGCGGATGTCCTGGATGTGCTCGACCAGCCGGCCGCACTCGGCCTCGGTGAGGCCGCCGGCGATCTCGTCGAGCAGCAGCACCCGCGGCTCCGAGGCGAGCGCGCGCGCCATCTCCAATTGCTTTCGCTCCAGGAGCGTGAGGCTGCCGGCGAGCGCGTTGGCCTTGTCGATCAGTCCGGTGCGCTCGAGGATCCCGGCGCAGAGGTCGTGGCAGTGCCGCTCGGGCCTGCCGGCGCCGAAGCTGGCGCCGACCAGCAGGTTCTCGAACACCGACATGCCGACGAAGGGATGCGGGATCTGGTAGGAGCGGCCGAGCCCGATGCGGCAGCGCTGGTGCGGCGACAGCGCCGTGACGTCGCGCTCCTCGAGATAGACCCGGCCGGCGTCGGGCGCGAGCCCGCCGGTGATCAGGTTGAAGAGCGTCGTCTTGCCCGCCCCGTTGGGCCCGATCACGCCGAGCGCCTCGCCGGGGGCGAGGTGCATCGAGAGATCGTCGATCACCACCAGCGCGCCGAAGCGCTTGGAGGCGCCTTCGAGCCGCAACAGAGGCGCGCCGCCGGCCGCGCCGTCCCGCCTCGCCGCGGCGGCGGTCACGCGCCGGCTGCGCGCAGCTTGCCTGGGCGTCCTCTCGGTCCTCGGCGCCTCAGGTAATCGGCTCCATCTTGCCGCCGAGCGGGATGCTCGGCGCCGTGTCGTTGGCGGTGATCACCAGGTCGTACTTGAACGCCTTGTCGACGAAGCGCCACTGGCCGCCGACCAGCGGCGTCTTGGAGACGTTCTTGAACGGCCCGCCCTTGGTCCAGTCGACGGGGCCGACGATGGTGTCCATCTTGGTCTTCACGATGGCGTCGAGGATGGCCTCGTTCTTGCCGACGTCGGCGGTGCGGCCGAGCACGTTGAACACCACCTCGAAGAGCGCGTGGGCGAAGCCCACCGGCTGCGACCACTGCTGCTTGGTCGCCGCGGTGAAGGCCTCGGCGAGCTGCGCGCAGGTCTGCCCCGTCAGCGACGACTTGAACGGATGCGTCGGCGTCCACCAGACCTCCGAGGACAGGTTGTGGCCGTCCTTGCCCAGTGCCTCGACCGAGGAGGGGAACAGGATCGCCTTGCCGACGCTCGCCGCCTTGGGACGGAAGCCCTGTTGCTGGGCCTGCTTCCAGAAGGTGGTGAAGTCGGGCGGCAGCACCACGCCGGTCAGGATCTGGGCGTTGGCCGCCTTGAAGGCGTTGATCTGCGCCGTGAAGTCGCTGCTCAGGTTCTGGTAGCGGCCGGGGTCGATCACCTTGTAGCCGCGCTTGGCCAGCGCCGGCGGCAGGCCGCGCTGCTTGTCGCCCCAGGCGTTGCCGTCGCCGTCGTTGGGGAAGAGCCCCGCCACCGTCTTGTTGGTCTCCAGCTTGTCCCACATGTTGAGGAAGACGGCGATGATGTCCTCCAGGCCCCAGAAGAAGTGATAGGTCCACTTGAAGCCCTCGCCCGGCTTGCCGCCGCGGGTGAAGAACCACGGCTGCCACGGCGCCAGCGAGGAGATGCAGGGCACCTCGTTGGCCTCGCACTGGTCGCCCACCGGGTTCGTCGTCTCCGGCGTGTTGCCGACGCACATGATGTTGACCTCGTCCTTGAGGATGAGGTCGGCCGCCACCGTCGCCGCGCGGTTGGGGTTCGACTGGCTGTCCCTGGAGAGGATCTCGACCTCGTAGGTCTGCCGGCCGATCTTCAGGCCATTGCGGAACTTCCGCTGCATCACCGAGATGGCGAATGTGTCGGCGACCGCGAAGGGCGCCAGCGGCCCGGTGCGCGGGCTGACGTGCCCGATCTTGATCTTCCTAGAGGCCGCCAGCACCAGCGGCGCCGGGAACGACGACGCGGCCGCCAGGCCGATGCCGGCCGCCCCGGTCTTCAAGACGCGCCGGCGGGTGATCGTCTTGCGGGTTTTCGGTGTCTTTTCCATGCCGTGGTCTCCTCCCAGAGAATTCCTTCGCGTCGTTATTATCGTTCACTCGGGAACGGTCTTTCCTCTCTGCCTAGCTGATCCCGAAAGCGTCGAGCATTCCGGCATAGCCGCCGTCGTGGATCATTTTGCCTTCCATGTCGAATTCATCCGGCACGGGCGTCAGGCCCAAGCCCTCGACGAAACGGTTCATGAAATTGTAGAGCGCGCAGACCTGCACCGCATCGTACAGCGCACGCTCGTCCCAGCCGGCGGCGAACACGGCGTCGGCATCGGCCTGCGTCATCCGGGTCGGCGTCAGGGTGAGCTTTTGGATGTAGCGCAACACCGGCTTCATCGTGTCCTCGACGTCGGTTCCGTCGATATCGGCCTGCAGGTCGTTGAGCAGCGACTCGTCGACCCCGAACTGCTTGGCGCTGGCCGAATGCGCGCCGTAGCAGTACTGGCACGCGTTCACGCCCGAGACATAGGCCGCCATCAGCTCGCGCTGCTTGACCGTGAAGGGTGACGCGCCCCGCAGCAGCTTCTCGTGGAACTCGACGAGCGGCCGCCCGGTGCCGGTGTTGAACTTGGCCAACACGTGCGGAACCTTGTCGTGATCGTCGATCGATTTCAAGAATGGCATGTCTGGCTCCCTCGCTGCCGCGGTTGCGTCGTCAGGATCGGGAAGGCCTTTTTCCTTTCTGGCTTTTCTTACTTGCCGCCTTTCAGCACGCTGAGATGATCTGTGTTGATGAGATCGGGCGCGGTCCAGCCGTCGAGGTCGTACTCGTCCATGCAGGACTGCGCGAAGGCCTTCAGGCGATCCTCGGTGCCCGACGCCATCGCCCCGAAGAGCGCGTAGCGCCGGATCTCCTCGTGGCTGCCGCTGTAGTTGATCTCGTAGAGCTCGTGGCGGCCGCCGAACTCGGTGCCGAGCGCGTCCCACAGCAGCTTCATCACCTTGATCCGCTCGACCGCGTCGGCGCCGCCGGAGCCGCGCATGTACTTGTCGAGCAGCGGCCGGAGCTCGGGGCTCTTGAAGTCGCTGACATGCGAGTTGAGGTAGATGAGCCCGCTCGCGACGGACTTGAGGATGATGTTCTTGATCTGCGCGAAGGCTTCCGGGGCCAGCACCTGATAGGCCGAGGCCGGCTCCATGCCCGGCAGGATGCAGCCGCCCTGCCAGGGATCGGCGGTCTTGGCCATGGCGTCCGACAGCCCCCAGATCATGTTCCGCCAGGCCAGCACCTCGCCGATATTCGCCTCCACGCCGCGGAAGGCGCGGGCGCCGGTGATCTCGGTGGCGCGCATCATCAGGCCGGTGATGAAGTCGAGCTTGACCGCCAGGCGCGTGCAGCCGTGGATCAGCGCGCGCGGCAGGAAGCCGGTCTGCGGGAAGAAGTTGTTGGCCTTGTCGGCGCTGCCGTAGACGAAGACGTCCTCCCAGGGGATGAAGACGTCGTCCATGATGAAGATGGCGTCGTTCTCGTCGAGCCGGCTCGACAGCGGGAAGTCCATCGGGCTGCCCAGCACCGCCGCGCGCCACTCATACGACGTGCGGCAGATGAGCTTCACCCCCTTCGCGTTGGTCGGCACCATGAAGATGATCGCGTAGTCCTTGTCCTGCACCGGCACCAGCCCATGGTGCGCGACGAAGGTGAAATGCGTCAGCGCCGAGCCGGTCGCCACCACCTTGGCGCCGCTCACGTAGACGCCGGCATCGGTCTCCTTGGTGACGTGGCAGAAGACGTCGGTCGGCCCGGTGTCGGGGCCGGGCGTGGCGTGGCGGTCGACCGGGGGATGGATGATCGCGTGGTTGACGAAGGGCACGCGCTCCTGGCTGAAGCGGTACCAGCGCCGCGCATTGTCCTGATAAGGATCGTAGAACTCGGCGTTGGCGCCGAGGGTGGCCAGGAAGGCCGCCTTGTAGTCCGGCGCGCGGCCGAGCCAGCCGTAGCCGATGCGCGCCCACTCGGCGATCGCGTCGCGCCCGGCGACCTGCTCCTCGACGTTGGTCGGCGCCCGGAAGTAGCGCTGGGTGAAGCCGCCCCATTCGGTCGGACCGGTCAGCACGTGCTTGCCGCTGTCGTGGTCCTCGTGCAGCGCGTCGTAGAGCCGCGCCACCATCCGCGCGGTGTTCTGGAAGGCCGGATGCTCGGTGATCTTGCCGACCCGCTCGCCGTAGATCCAGATCTCGCGGCCGTCGTCGAGGCTGTCGAGGTACTCCTTGCCCGTATAGGGCAGGGTGGGGCTGTCGGCCTTCGACGCGGCCGCGCCCTTGGCGGCGGCTGCCTGATCGGTCATCTCGGTCCTCCCTCGCGAATGCACTCGTTTGCAGAGTTTCTGGCCCGCCGTCCGTTCATGCGCCGGCGCTCGGCCCGACCTTACTACAACAGGCCGGGCATACGGTAGGTTGTATGCCGACGGGGACGGCAGGCTTATCCGGATCGTCCGACAGGCCGGCCCCAGGGCGGCGGCCGGCAGGCCGCGCTCAGGATTTCGGCAGGCAATGCTGCATGTTGCGGCAGTTCGGATCGGTCCGGTCGGGATTTTCCCTCTTGCGCTCCTCGCGCAGGCGCTTCTTCTCCTGCTTCTGCGCGTCGGTCGCCTTGTAGACCGGGCAGAGGTTCGTCTCCACCACGGTGCAGTTGAAGTTCGCCGAATCGAAGCGGACCAGGCCGTCGGCCTTGGGCGAGTGATTGCGCACCCCGGATTCGCAGAGCTGCACCGCCACGTCGCGGGCGCGCTCCATCTTCGGCGCCCGGGCGAGGCCCTTGATCTTGGAGAAGTCGATGCGCGTCTCCAGGACGCAGGGATACCAGACGCCCTTGGCCTTGTCGTAGCAGTCCTTGCGCTCGCGGCGCGAGAACACGGGCGTCTTGGGCGCGGCCAGGGCGGTCGGGACGGTCTTCACCACGCCGTCGTACTCGCCGCGCGGCGCTTCGCCCACATAGGCCTCGCCACGCTGGTCGACATGGGCGACCAGGATCGTCTTGTCGCGCTTGCCGCGGTCGCACAGCGCGCCCGCCTGCACGTCGTTGACCGGCGCGGAGCCGGTGCTGCAGCCGGCGACGCCCAGGGCGCCGACGAACGCCATGGCCCGGCCCAGCCTCCGACACAAGGGGATGTTCACGATCATCGTCAGCAACCTTTCCTCGTCGTCCAAACGCTCGCCCGCGCGCGCATCGCGCGACCGCTCATTCTGCCTTGGCGCCCAGGGCGTTCGGGTATTCGCCTCGCAGGCGCGCCGCGGTCGCCCTAGCGTCGTGGGCGTCGTGGGCGTCGGTGGCGTCCCCGCCGCGCCGCTCGAGCAGCGCGACCGCCAATGTCGCTTTCGCCTGGGCGCGGGCGCCCCGGTCGATGAAGGGAAACGGATCGTAGGGATAGCCGCCGAAGTAGCCGCGGCGGCGGAAGAGGTAGCGCCGCCTGTAGTGAAACGGCACGTAGCTATGCTCGTAGATGCGCTCGCGCAGCTCGAGGTTCACGTCGGTGCGGCGGTTGAGCACCCTGAAGGCCCGGGCCTTGCGCGCCATCGCCACCTGGGCGGCGCGCCACAGGGCCAGGTCCTCGGCCAGCTTGCGGGCGCGCGCGATTTCGGCCTCGCGCCGCTCCCGCCCCAGCGACACCCGGCGCGCCGGCGCGAGGTAGACCACCTCGACCTGGTCCGCCGCCAGCGTCCGCTCCGAATAGCCGAAGGTTTTCGCGTCGGCCAGCGACGACATCAGCGGCTTGGACGGCGGCGACGCGCCGCCGGCGCAGCCGGCCGCGAACAGCGACAGCACGAAGACGAAGCCCAGCGGTCTGATCATCGCCATGCGGTGTGAGGGTCGTGTGGCCTGGAACGCCGTATTCTATACGCCATCGCCGCGGCCGGTCCAATCACGTAGGTGTGCGGTCCCCACAGCCTGAGATTGCGTCCCGCGCGGCGCCCGTGCGACCTTCCACGAAGGAAATGCAATGTCGTCATCGACCAGCCGAGCCGGCCCATGCCCATGACCTTCGGCGAGATCGCGCTGCTGAGCGTCGACGAGATGGCCCGCGCCGACCGGGCCGCGACCGCAGCCGGCGTGCCCGGCGAGCGGCTGATGGAGAATGCCGGGGCGGGGGTCGCCCGTGCCATCGTCGAGCGCTGGTCGCCGCGGCCGGTCGCGGTGCTCTGCGGGCCCGGCAACAACGGCGGCGACGGCTTCGTGGTGGCGCGGTTGCTGGCGGGCGCGGGCTGGCCGGTGCGTCTGGCGCTGCTCGGCGCGGCCGAAAAGCTGAGCGGCGACGCCGCGGCCATGGCCGGGCGCTGGGAGGGCACGATCGAGCCGCTCGAGGCGCGCGCGCTCAAGGGCGCGGAGATCGTCGTCGATGCGCTCTTCGGCGCCGGTCTCTCGCGGCCGCCGACCGGCCCTGCCGCGGCGGTCATCGATCGCCTCGGCGCCGCCGGCAGGACCGTCGTCGCCGTGGACCTGCCGAGCGGCGTCGACGGCGACAGCGGGGCGGTGCTCGGCACGGCGCCCAAGGCCGCGCTCACCGTGACCTTCTTCCGCCGCAAGCCGGGACATCTACTGTTGCCGGGCCGGCTCCACTGCGGCGAGGTGGTGACCGTCGATATCGGCATCCCGGCCAAGGTGCTGACGGAGATTTCCCCCCAGGCCTTCGAGAACGCGCCGCCGCTGTGGCGCGCGCGGTTTCCCATCCCCAGCCTGCTCGACCACAAGTACACGCGCGGCCACGTCGTGATGATGGGCGGTGCGGCGATGACCGGCGCGGCGCGGCTGGCGGCGCGGGCCGCGCTGCGCGCCGGGGCCGGCATGGCGACCATCGCCAGCCCGCCCGAGGCGGCGGCGGTCTACGCTACCGGGATGGCGGGCGTGCTGGTGGCGCCGGTGGCGCGCCCGGCCGATTTCGTGGACGTCCTGGAGGATCCGCGCAAGGTCTCGGTCCTCGTCGGCCCCGGCAACGGCGTCTCGGATGCGACGCGCGCCCACGCCCTGGCGGCCCTGGCGACCGGCCGCCCGGTGGTGCTCGACGCCGACGCGCTCACGGTCTTCGCCGGCGCCGCCGAGACCCTCGCGAGCGCGCGCCGGGGCGAGCTGGTGCTGACGCCGCACGAGGGCGAGTTCGCCCGCCTCTTCGGCGGCCTCAAGGGCTCGAAGCTGGCCCGCGCCCGCGCCGCGGCGGCGCAGAGCGGCGCCGTCATCGTCCTCAAGGGCGGAGATACCGTGGTCGCGTCCCCGGACGGCCGCGCCGCCATCGCCGCCAACGCCCCGCCCTGGCTGGCCACGGCGGGGGCGGGCGACGTGCTGGCCGGCATGGCGCTGGCGCTGCTGGGCCAGGGCATGCCGGGCTTCGAGGCGGCCTGCACCGCGGTCTGGCTGCACGGGGAGGCGGCCGCCGGCTTCGGGCCGGGACTGGTCGCCGAGGATCTGCCCGACCGGCTGCCCGCGGTGCTGCGCGCCCTGCTCGACGAGCCCGGGACGGGTTAGCGGAGATTTTCGGCCGGATTGCCACAACCGGCCGAAAAATGGCCGGGATCCGTTAACCTTGCGGGCGGTTTCCGCTTCTTTCGGCAAATTTTATGCTGTAGGAAGTGTTAACAAGACGAAGGTCGCCGATTCGCGAAAATGCGCGGCCACGGGGCTTTGGGTACGGGTTCAGCAGGGGGTTCCGCGATGACGCCAGCGAGCGGGCGCAAGCTCAAGAGCATGTTCGTGATGCGCGGCGACAAGCTCGAATACGTCTCCGCCGGCAGCGCCTTCCGCCGCGTCCGCACCGACGACATGACCGAGACCGCGCGCATCGACGCGGTCTATATCGACGCCACCGGCATCCCCCATGTCCGCTACGACGTGACCTTCCAGAAGCCCAACGCCGCCCCGCACCACGAGGGCCCGCGGAACCTGGCGCTGCGCGCCTTTATCCAAAACTTCACCTTGCGCGTCTAACTAACTTCAAACAAACGTATTAATTGTACTGTATGCGGCAGCCGGGCGAGGCAGCCGCCTGGAGCAGATTCACGTAAATCTGCTCCATTATCAAATAGTTGGATCGGATTCACGCATTCGGGCCGGATCGATTTTTGATCCAGCCCGAATTCGATCCGATCCAGGCGCTCGCGCGCCCGCGCCGTGCTGGCCTATACTCCGGCCGACCCGTTTCCGGTCGGCCTGCCATTGGAGGTCCGGATGGCCAAACCGGGGCGCGCGACCGGCGCGCCTGCCGCCAGGACAATCCCGGCCGCTGCGGCCCCGCACGGCGCCGACGCGCAGGGCAGGGCGCCGCTCGCCATGCTGCGCCAGCTCGAACGCAAGGTGCTGTGGCTCTCCTCCTGGATGATCCACAACGCCAACCACATCCGCCCCAGCCGCGACGGCCTCAAGGTCGGCGGCCACCAGGCTTCCAGCGCCTCGGTCGCGACCATCCTGAGCGCGCTCTACTTCCACGTCCTCAAGCCCCAGGACCGGGTCGCGGTGAAACCCCACGCCAGCCCGGTCTTCCACGCCATCCAGTACCTGCTGGGCCATCAGGCGCGCGAGCCGCTGGAGCGCTTCCGCGCGCTCGGCGGCGCCCAGGCCTACCCCTCGCGGACCAAGGACGCCGACGACGTCGACTTCTCCACCGGCTCGGTCGGCCTGGGTGCGGCGATCACCAGCTTCGCCGCCCTGGTCCAGGACTACCTGCGTCTCAAATCGCTGCTGCCGGCGGACCGGCCGCCCGGCCGCATGGTCGCCGTGGTCGGCGACGCCGAGCTCGACGAGGGCAACATCTTCGAGGCGCTGCTCGAAGGCTGGAAGCACGACATCCGCAACGTCTGGTGGGTCATCGACTACAACCGCCAGAGCCTCGATTCGGTGGCCGCGGAGATGATGTACGGCCGCTTCGACGAGATGTTCGAGGCGATGGGCTGGCACGTCATCACCATCAAGTTCGGCAAGCTCCTGCAGGCCGCCTTCGAGCGCCCGGACGGCGAAGCCCTGCGGCGGTGGATCGACGACTGCCCCAACTCGCTCTACTCGGCGCTCTGCTACAAGGGCGAGGGCCAGGCCCACGGCGCGCTCGACCCGTCCCCCAATCCCGACGATCCGGCCAGCCGCGGCTGGCGCCGGCACCTCGAGGCCGACCTCGGCGGCCGCCCCGGCATCCGCGCGCTGCTCGACGAGCTCGACGACACGGGCCTGCATCGCCTGATGACCAATCTCGCGGGCCACGATATGGAGGCGATGATCGAGGCCTTCGAGAGCGTCGCCGACGACCGGCCGACCTGCTTCATCGCCTACACGATCAAGGGCTACGGCCTGCCCTTCGCCGGCCACAAGGACAACCATGCCGGCCTCATGAACCCCGAGCAGATGGCGGCCTTCCAGCGCTCGATGGGGGTCGGCGCGGGGCAGGAATGGGACCGCTTCGCCGGCCTCGACGGCCCGCCCGAGGCGTTCGAGGCGTTCCTCGCGGAGGTTCCCTTCGCCCAGGCCTTCCCGCGCCGCCGGACCGACCGCAAGCTCCCGGTGCCCGCCGACTTCCCGCGCCCCGCGGCCGAGCGCATGGCGACCCAGGAGGCCTTCGGGCGCATCCTGAACGAGCTCGCGCGTGGGAACTCGCCGCTGGCCGCGCGCATCGTCACCACCTCGCCCGACGTCACCGTCTCGACCAACCTCGGCGCCTGGGTCAACCGGCGCGGCATCTTCGACCGGCGCGACCGCGAGGACGTCTTCCGCGAGGAGAAGGTGGTCTCGGCCCAGCTCTGGGAGATGGGCCACGAGGGCCAGCACATCGAGCTCGGCATCGCCGAGAACAACCTCTTCCTGCTGCTGGCCGCGCTGGGCTTGTCGGACTCGCTCTTCGGCGCCCGCCTGCTGCCCGTCGGCACGGTCTACGACCCCTTCATCAGCCGCGGCCTCGATGCGCTCAACTACGCCTGCTACCAGGGCGCGCGCTTCATGCTCGTGGCCACGCCCTCGGGGATCACGCTGGCGCCCGAGGGCGGCGCCCACCAGTCGATCGCCTCGCCCCTGATCGGCATCGCCCAGGACGGGCTCGCCGCCTTCGAGCCCGCCTTCGTCGACGAGCTCTCCGCGATCATGGCCTGGTCCTTCGACTACATGCAGCGCGACGGCGCCCAAGACGGTGACGGGGGCCCGAGCGCCTCCGGCTGGGACCGCGACGCCGAGGGCGGCGCGGTCTACCTCCGGCTCTCCACGCGCCCCGTCGACCAGCCCGAGCGGGCGATGAGCGAGGCGCTCCGCCAGGCCGTCATCACCGGCGGCTACTGGCTGCGCGAGCCGGCCGAGGGCGCCGAGCTCGCCATCGCCTACAGCGGCGCCGTGGCGCCCAACGCGCTCGCCGCCTTCGAGGCGCTGGCCGAGGACGTGCCCGGCGCGGGCCTGCTCGCGGTCACCTCCGCCGACCGCCTCAACGCCGGCTGGACCGCCGCGGAGAAGGCGCGGCGGTCGGGCAGGGAGGCCGCGTCGGCGCATATCGAGACGCTCTTGGCGCCGCTTGCCCCCGATGCCGGCCTCGTCACCGTGGTCGACGGCCATCCGGGCTCGCTCGCCTGGCTCGGCTCGGTCGCCGGGCACCGGGTCCGGTCCCTGGGCGTGGAGCATTTCGGCCAGGCCGGCGACATCGACGACCTCCACCGCGTCTACGGCATCGACGCGGACGCCATCCTCGATGCCTGCGCGGCGGCGCTGCTCGGCCGGCTGTGACGCCGCCCGTGAAGCCGCCTGTGAAGCCGGCTGGCGCACTTGAATGATCCGCCCTCCGGCCCTATTAGAAAGGCGCGCGCTCAAGACCGCCTTCCCGCACCGTCTTCCGCGGCTCGGCGTGCCGGGAAAGCGGGCGTGGCGGAACTGGCAGACGCGCTGGTTTTAGGTACCAGTGGAGCAATCCGTGGGGGTTCGAGTCCCTCCGCCCGCACCAAACCGGATATGACGCGGCGCCGCCGTATCCCGCGCTCCTGGCCGCGGCGCGCTTCCCACCGGGTCCGATCGGCGTCGATCGAACCGCCCCCACGACCAGCCCGCAGGACAGCACATGCAGGTCACCGAAACCAACCAAGACGGCCTCAAGCGCGAGTTCAAGGTCGTCATCGACGCCAGCGACCTGGCGCAGAAGGTCGACCTGCGGCTGGGCGAGCTGGCCCACCAGGTGCGCATCCCCGGCTTCCGCCCGGGCAAGGTGCCGACCACGGTGATCAAGCAGCGCTACGGCGACGCGGTGCTCGGCGAGGTGATGGAGCAGGCGGTCAACGACAGCGCCAGCCAGGCGTTGCAGGAGCGCGGCATGCGCCCGGCGATGGAGCCCAAGATCGAGGTCCAGGAGTACAAGGAAGGCGCCGATCTGGAATACATCCTCGCCATCGAGGTGCTGCCCGACGTCGAGCCGATGGACTTCACCGCCCTGAAGCTCGAGCGCGTGGTCGCCAAGGTGCCCGACGCCGATATCGACCAGACCCTGGAGCACCTCGCCGAGAGCCACAAGGACACCAGGCCCGTGGACGAGCCGCGCCCGGCCGTTGTGGGCGACGTGGTGGTGATCGACTTCGTCGGCCGCATCGACGGCGCCGAGTTCGCCGGCGGCACCGCGCAGGACTACCACCTCGAGCTCGGCGCCGGCATGTTCATCCCCGGCTTCGAGGACCAGCTCCTCGGCAAGGGCCCCGGCGACGAGACCACCGTCGGCGTCACCTTCCCGGAGGCGTATGGCAACGAGAAGCTCAAGGGCAAGCCGGCGGAATTCTCGGTCTCCGTCAAGGAGGTCCGCGAAACCGTGCCCGCCGTCATCGACGACGCGTTCGCCAAGGCGAACGGCCTGGATTCGCTGGCGACGCTGCGCGACAACGTGCGCGAGACGCTGCAGCAGAACTACGACCAGATCACCCGCGGCCGGCTCAAGCGCGACCTCCTCGACAAGCTCGCCGAGGGCCATGATTTCGCCGTGCCCCCGGGCATGGTCGAGATCGAGTTCGACACCATCTGGCACCAGGTCGAGGAGGCGCGCGAGAGGGGCGAGCTCGACGAGGAGGACAAGGCCAAGAGCGAGGACGAGCTTCGGGCCGAGTACCAGTCGATCGCCGAGCGCCGGGTGCGGCTCGGCCTGCTGCTCTCCGAGGTCGGCCAGCGCGCCAGCATCGAAGTCACCGACCAGGAGGTGAACCAGGCGGTGATGGCCGAGGCCCAGCGCCATCCCGGCCAGGAGCGCGCGGTCTTCGAGATCTACCAGAAGAACCCCAACGCCAAGGCCCACCTGCGCGCGCCGATCTTCGAGAACAAGGTGGTCGACTACATCCTCGAGCTCGCCAAGGTCGAGGTCCAGGAGGTGAGCGCGGAGGCGCTGATCAAGATCGCGGAGGGCGGCGAGGAGCCGGCGCCGGAGCAGAAAGCCGACGTTAAGGAGAAACCGGCCAGCAAGGCCGCCGCCCGGAAGAGCGAATCCAAGCAGGGCCAAGCCGGCGAGAGCGACGCCAAGCAGACCGACGCGGACCCGTCCTGACCGCGTCCCGAGCCGATCCCGTTCCGTGCCTGCGCCTCCGCCCAGCGCGAGGCGCGCGCCCAAGGAGAAACCAGACGATGCGCGACCCGAACATACCTTACATGAGCAACCTCGTGCCCACGGTCATCGAGCAGACCAACCGCGGCGAGCGCGCCTACGACATCTTCTCCCGGCTCTTGAAGGAGCGGATCATCTTCATTGTCGGCGGCATCGACGACGTGGTCGCCTCGCTGGTCTCCGCCCAGCTGCTGTTCCTCGAGTCGGAGAACCCGAACAAGGACATCTCGATGTACATCAACTCGCCGGGCGGCGTCGTCACCTCGGGCCTGGCGATCTACGACACCATGCAGTACATCCGCCCCGACGTCTCCACCGTCTGCATCGGCCAGGCCGCCTCGATGGGCTCGATGCTGCTGGCCGCCGGCGCCAAGGGCAAGCGCTACTGCCTGCCCAACGCGCGGGTCATGGTCCACCAGCCCTCGGGCGGCTTCCAGGGCCAGGCCACCGACATCGAGATCCACGCCAGGGAGATCCTGGCGGTGCGCCAGCGCCTCAACGAGATCTACGTCCACCACACCGGACAGGACCTCAAGTCCATCGAGGACGCCATGGAGCGCGACCGCTTCCTCAACCCCATCGAAGCCAAGGCCTTCGGCATCATCGACGACGTGGCCGACAAGCGCCCGGCGCTCGACGGCAGCGACGACGACGCCAAGAAGGACGGCGGCAAGGGCAAATA
>Ga0302046_10000906_pt1 | contig 28329 bp, 20 predicted proteins | sample RVTome_11_FD_200261 | JGI IMG/M metagenome (GOLD analysis project Ga0302046, IMG submission 200261) | Soil microbial communities from uranium-contaminated site in the Upper Colorado River Basin, Wyoming, United States - RVT147D111 (version 2) ... | reverse complement strand
TCCGATGCCTCAGGGGGCGCTCGATGACGCGGAACGATATGGCTGAGGCGGGCAAGTCGCCCGCACACGATGCGCTAACCGGCTACGGGAATGGCACCGGCGTCGACCTGTCGATCTGCATCCCTTACTACGACGAGATCGACTATCTGTGCCACTGCCTGCGGTCCTTGCCGTTCCCAATACCCGGCTACCGTTGCGAAATCATCGTCATCGATGACGCTTCTGACGAGCCCTGTGCAGAGCGCATTCGCACGGAGTTCCCGAACGTTCGTGTCATCGAGAACAAGGCGAACATGGGATTCGCCGCCGCGATGAACCGCGCGGTGCGGGCCTCGACCGGTCGATACCTGCTTCTGCTGAACTCCGACACCAAGGTGCTCGATGGCCTCCCGGAAGTCATCGCTTTTCTCGAGGAAAGCCCGGATGTCGGTGCGGCGGGGCCGCGGGTGCTCAATCCCGACGGCAGCTTTCAACCGCAGTGCCGTCGTGGGCGACTGACCCCCGCGTCGGCCTTCGGGTACGTCACGCGGCTCGATAGGCGTTTCCCGACCGGCAAGCTGGGCGAGTACCTCGAGCGCTGGCGCTCGGAGCTCGAGCAACAGGACGTGGCGGCGCTCTCGGGTGCCTGCATGATCGTGCGGCGCGATGTTTTCGAGAGCATGGGGGGCTTCGACGAGACGTTCATCATGTACGGGGAAGATCTCGACCTGTGCTACCGCATCGGCGAGGTCGGGCGGCGGGTCGTGTACTTTCCGCGCGCCAACGTCATTCACGCCGGGGGGTGCGGCGGCACGCGACGGCGCTATTACCGCTCGCGGCTGTTATTCTGGCGGGGTGCCTGGATGGTGCTCACACGCGACCGTTCGACGCGGGGAGCCACCGCCTCCGACTGGTTGCTGGGCATCGCCGCTTCGATGGGCTTTCTCGGCTCGTGTCTCGTGTCTCCGTTCCGTTTCCTCGGAGTCGGGGCCCGAAAATCCGTATCGGAGCTTGCTCCGGAAGCCTGGCCCCGAGTCGTGCCGACGCTATCGCCAGGCAACAGCGAAGCCGACTCCTGACCTTCTAAGTTTCGATGGTCATCGCGTGTTTGTGCGGTCAGGTAAGAGCTCCGTTGCGAGCGTCCTGCAACCCGGCGATGCAACCACGCCGGTAGTGCGCGTCGGCCAGGTATCGCCACAACCAGCGCGTCGTCACGGGCCACCGCTCCAGCGCTGCGGCGACCGGTTCGAGCAGCGCAACGGCGAGCGGTGACGGTGTGCGCGGAGCGCCCTGCGGGGGCAAGCTGAGAAACGGTGCCAGCGCCGGGTGCAGCTCCCGAAAGATGATTGCCGAGCGTCCCACGCGTTGTTGTCGGCGCAGGAACCGCCGTACGTCCATGAGGTGATCGTGCAGCACGACGGCCTGCGGCTCGTATACGACGCGTAGTCCCTCCCGCGTGAGCCGATAGCCCAGCTCGATGTCTTCCCAGGCGGCGTCGGGGAATCGCGCGTCGAAGCGGTGCCGCTCCAGCCAGCTACGATGCAGCGACAGGTTTGAGGAGTAGAAGAAGTTGAAGGGAACATCCTCCGGGTTGGTGATCAGGTCGAAGCCGAATTGCAGGCCCTGCTCGTTGATGAACTCGAGAAAGCGCGAGCTGCGCTGCCGCGGATGCCAGCACGTTCGCCCGATCACCGCCACGTCGCGCCCATCGGCTTGCCGATGGCGCCGCAGGTGGGCGCCGAGCCATTCGGGTGACGGAAGCGTGTCGCTGCCGAGAAAGACGATCCATTCGCCTTCCGCCGCATCGATGCCGGCATTGCGTGCCTGCGCCGGCCCTACGGCGGGTAGCCGCAGAGTTCGCGCCGCGTGACGGAAGTCGCGCTTCGACAGCATCTGCGCGGTGTCGTCGGTGGATCCGTCGTCGACGATGATCAGCTCGAGGCCAGGGGCTTCTCGTTGCGCCTCCAGCGCATCGATCGTGCGCGCCAAGGTGTCGCAGCGCGTGCGCGTGGGAATGATCACCGAGAACAGCGGCGCGCTCACGAACGCTCCAGGACGTCATCCAGCTCGCGGCGCTCGAAGGGAACACCGGCCGGCAGCAGGTCGGCGAAGACATCGCTGCGGAACAGGCGTTCATCTCCCGGGTAGGTCGGCACGATGTACAGGGGGAACCGATCGAGCAGCTCTCGATCGCTCACCGCGCGCAGCGACTGGACCCGGGCGCGGCGCGGCGCGTTGCCGTCGAGACAACGTGAGATCTCGAGCAGGGCACGAAGCTGCGCTTCTGCCTGCACGCCGACGCGCACCCGCTGCCCGCGGCCGATCGCGGCCAGCAGACGCCGCGTCGCGCGGCGCAAGCTGGAAGGATCGACCGTGTTTGCGGCGCCCGGCGTGTCTTTCAGCAGCCAGTGGTTGCGGGCGTCGGCGTCCAGCAGCGACTCTGCGACTCGCGACATCAGCGTCATGAAAATCGCGGGCATCATGCGTGGCCACAGCTCCGCATCGTAGTTCTTGTACGCGGTCATGAATGCGTTGCGCTCGAATAGAAAGCCGCGTCGGGCGTCGCCGAGCCGGTCGCTGGTGGCACTGCCGCGATGGCGCACCACGGCTTCGCGGGAAAAGATGATCCGCCGGCCCGCCGACCATGCCCGCCAGCCGAAGTCGACGTCCTCCAGGTAGGCGAAGTAATGGGCATCGAAGCCGCCCAGCCGCAGGTACTCGCGGCGCGCGACGATCATGTTAGAGCCGGTGGCGAACAGCAGCTCGGTGCCGGTCGCGGGTACCGTCGCCCGTTCCAGCGGACGCCAGAAGTCCGTCTGGAACGCGTGACCGTCGAAGGCGAGGATTCCGCCGGCGAAGTCGAGACGTTCGCCGGCCCAGTCGATGACCTTGCCGGCCACGGCGATGACGTCCGGTGGCGCGCCCGCGAGGGTGTCGACGAGAGCGGCAAGCCACCGCTCCGAGGGTTGCGTGTCGTTGTTCAAGAGCGCCACGGCGTCGGCATCGGATTCTTGGATCAGGCGGTTGCAGGCAACAGCAAAGCCGAGGTTGCGCGCGCTGCGATGCAGGCGCACGTCGGGGTAGTTGCGGCCCAGCCATGCCGCGGTGTCGTCTTCGGAACCGTTGTCGAGTACGGCGACTTGCCAGGCTACGCCTGGATCATCCTGTTTCATCACGGCGGGGAGGCAGGCCTCGAGATGGCGGCGCCCGTTCCAGCTCGGGATTGCCACAGTCACCCGGCGGATGGGTGCGCGCCCGGCCGCGTCCAAGGGGGCGTCGCTCATCCCCGCGGTCCGGCCGGTGTTCGCATCGAAGAGCCGACGGCACGGGCGATGGTGCGGAGTCTGTCCCCGACTGTTGGCGCTTGGACCGCCTGGCGCGTCGAATGCCGCCATGGGTTGCGAACGAAGCGCGCCAGCGGCTGCAGCACGCGTTGCCAGCTCATGTGCTCGACCAGCTCGTGCGTGGCCTCGTGCGGCGTTGCCGGGCCGCTTCCGCGCTCGAGCACGTTCCTCAACGCGGCCGCCATGGCTGCCGCGTCGCCCGGGGCGACCACGATGCCCACTCCGTGGCGTCGCAGCAGTTCCGCCGTCTCGCCGCCGTCGCTGACCACGACCGGGCAGCCGGCGGCGACCGCATCGAGCGCGCGCGTCCGCAACGACAACCAGGTCTCGGGTCCGTCCCGATGGCTGATGACGAGGGCGTCGACGTCGCGAAACAAATCGAAGCGGCGGTCGGCAGCCACCCAGTCGATGGCACGAACGCGATTCTCCCACCAGCCCCGTTCGCGGCACCAGGACTCGACCTGCCGCCAGACGCGCTGCGGCGTGGTTTCGGGGTTTGGATTACGAACGAGGATCAACGTCCAGTACGGCCGGTCGAGCCGATCGAGAGCTTCCAGCACGGGCCACGGATCGAGCCAGTCGTACAGACCGCCGAACAGGATGCGGCGTTCCCCGGCGGCAGGGGCTGGCAGCAGCGGGCGATGCTCGGGTAGCTCCTCCGGGATCCCGAACGGCACCACGCCGATGAGCGTTGCGAGCGTCGGGTCCGAGCGCATCAGCTGCGGTGACAGCCGGCCGACCGCGGCGAGCCAGCCGAGGTAGAAGCAACGCTGGCGCTCCGACGAGCACAGGAAGTAGTCGCCGCGCGAAAGCTGCAGCGACCAACTCGCGTGATCTCGTCGATAGGGGGCCGACCCGAGCTCATCGTAATAGTGCAGGTTCTCGATCATCCAGGGGTCGTAGAGATCGACCGCCATCGGCAGGTCGCCGACCTGCCGCGCCACGAGATCTCCGAGGCCGCCTTGCACCACGGCGGCGTCGCAATCGGCGAGGTCATCGGGCAGCGACTGCTCGCGGAAGGGTCGCACAGCGGCGGCATTCGGAAGCGCGGGGACATCTGCGGGCTCCCCGGCGGTGAACAGTACGGGCTGCACGTCGAAGGCCGGGAGTCGCCGCGCAAACTCCAGATAGCGCACGCCGATCCCCGCCATATGTGCGCGAATCGGCTCGCTGCAGATCAGTGCGATGCGCTTCATCGCTGAGCGTTTCTTCCTCCGAACGGGTGGCAACACGAGCCGCAGCATGCCGGCAAGAACGGCGCTCGATCGACGATCGACCGCAAGACGATAACATTGCCGAACCCGGCGGAAGCCGGCTCGGACGCGTGGAGGGCCGCCACAGTGACACCCGACGTGACGGTGGTTATCGTCAACCACAACACCAAGGACGACCTGCTGGCGTGCCTCGAGTCGCTGGCCGCCGCCGCCGCGGATCTTCGCCTGCAGGTGCTGGTCGTCGACAATCATTCCAGCGACGGCTCGGCGGACGCCGTCGCGCGCTCCTGCCCGCAGGCCCGGCTGCTGATACCGCCCACCAACACCGGCTTCGGGCACGCCTGCAATCTCGGCATCGCTGAGGCGGAGGCGCCCTTCGTGGCCTTCCTGAACGCGGACATCGTCTGCGGCTCCGGTTGCCTCGAGCGCATGGTCGACCTTCTGGACGCGCAGCCGCGCGCCGCTGCGGTGGGGCCGCTGCTGCGGAACAGCGACGGAACGTTACAGACATCGGCGTATCGGTTCCCGACGCTGCCCGTGGAGTTCGCCGGCATTTACGGGCTGCGATCGCTGCTGCCCATCGATTCATTGCGCCGTTCCCGCGCTCGCGCGCTGTTTCCTGCGACCGGCCACTTCGACCCGCACGATGAGTTGCGGGAGGTCGATTACGTCACCGCGGCCTGTGTCGTGGTGCGTCGCGCGGCGGTCGAGCAAATCGGCGGCTTCGACGAGGATTTTTTTCTCTACTACGAAGAGATCGACCTTTGTCGGCGCCTTGGCGCGTCTGGATGGCGGGTGTTTCATCTCCCCGAGGCACACGCGATTCATCACCTGAATCGTTCCGGTGCGCAGCAGCCGACACTGGTCTTTCTGGCCCGCCAGCAGAGCCGCCTGCGCTTTCACGCCAAGTACCGGGGTCCGCTCGGATTCCTGGGGTTGCGGGCGATGCTGGGTGTGAGAGTGGCGGCGGCGGAGCTGCGGTCGCGACTCGCCCCGCGGGCGGGGCCGCCAGGCTCCCTGGATGCGAGCCACTACCGGCAGGTGCTGCGCTGGTGCTACGACCCGGCGTCGCTGCCGAACGGAAGCCCGTGCTCCACTTCCCAGACGTGCTGCGGATCTATCAGGGCGGGTGAGTAGACAGCGCTGTCGACGCGAAACGCGCGGTACAGGGAACGGCGATCGTACACGTGCAGCCCGCGTTCGTCGAGCAGGTACACGTGGACGGTGAACTCTCCCGACAGCAGCGGCAGCTCGGGGAGCCAGACACGGGCGACGTGGTTGCCCGAGCCGGTCAGCGGATCGACTCCGTCATGGTGTGTCGCACAGGCGAAGATCTCGCGCTCGTCGACGGTGTTGACCCCCACGCCGACATGGAGGCGCACGTCGGCCATACTCTTGCACGCGATCTCGAGCCCCCACCGCTGCCCGATTTTGTGACGTGCGGGCCCCCTCGGATCGCCGTCCCCCGTCAGCATGCGCACCCTCGTAATGCGGGCCTCGGAAGCCTCGGGCTCCATCGACTCGGCTACGGTGCTCGAAGCGCTCATGGATTCGAGCCGTAGATATGCATCGTACTCGGCGGCGACCTCCGCGGCGGCCCCGCGCGCCGCCACCTCACCGTTGCGGAGCCACAGCGCCTCCTCGCATAGCGAGCTCACGTAGTAGAGCGCGTGCGAACAGAACAACAAGGTGCCGCCGCCGGCGACAAAGGACTCGATGCGGTCGAAGCACTTTTTCTGAAAACGACCATCGCCCACCGAAATGGCCTCGTCGACGATGAGGACGTCGGGCCTCGACTGAGTGGCGATGGCGAATCCGAGGCGCACGACCATGCCGCTGGAGTAGCGCTTGATCGGTTCGTCGATAAAGGACCCGAGCCCGCTGAAGTCGATGATCCGTTCGCTGAGGTCGGCGACCTCGCCGGGAGCCAGGCCCGCGAGCGCGGCGCTCAGCCGTATGTTCTGCCGGCCGGTGAACTCCGGATGAAAGCCGGCGCCCAGCCCGAGGATCTCGCCGATACGCCCTTCGACCAGGCAGTCTCCCGACGTCGGGGTCGTTATGCCGGCGAGCATTCGCAGCAGCGTGCTCTTGCCGGCGCCATTCTCGCCAACGATCCCGAACGCGCCGCCGCGGCGCACATCGAACGTGACATCGCGCACGGCGGTCACCAAGCGCGGCTCGATGAAGCCGACGCGCGCCTTGAGTCGATCCAATGGACCATGGAACAGCCGGAACGTCTTGGTCAGTCCCACGGCACGAATTGCCGGCATCAGCGCCCCGCGACTCTCAGATCTCGTCCACGAATCCCGGCTCCATGCGGCGGAACGTGATCCATCCGAGCACGAAGACGAGCACGGCTTCCAACGTGACAACAAGCGTCGATGACCACTCCAAATCGCCCCCGAGCAGTGCCGTTCGGTATAGCTGCACGACTCCGGTCATCGGGTTCGCATCGATCGCCCATCGCAGCCTTTCCGGTACCAGCGCGAGTGGGTACACGATCGGCGTCAAGTAGAACCAGGTGTTCATTGCGAGTCCCAATCCTCGGCGGACGTCACGCGTGTATACCTGCACCGCGCTCGCCGGCAGAGCGATACCCATCGTCAGCAGCAACTGCAAGGGCATGGCGAGCAACAACAACGCCAGGTTGCGTACCGCCAGCTCGCCGATGGCCAGCAACACGACAATGGAGACGACCACGGCGATCGCGCCGTGAACCGCCTCTCCGAGGACGGCGGCGACGACGAACAGCGACGACGGGAAACGATGGTTCTTGATCATCGCCGCGCTGTCGATGATCGCGGTCGTCGCCCGCTCCGCACCGTTGCGCAGGGGTGACCACGCGATCAGACCGGCGAACAGGAAAATGGGGAAGCTGTCGGTTGCCTCCCCCGGCAGGCCGATTCGCAGCACGATGGAAAAGACGAAGGTGAATAGCAGTAACTGCCACGCGGGGTCGACGAAGGACCAGAGAATGCCGAGCAACGAGCCCCGGTACCGCTGCTCCACGTCGCGTCGCACCAGCTCGCGCAGCAGGAAGCCGTTGCGCGGCATCAACCGTGGCCATCCTGCCAGCGCGCCCGTTGCAACGTCGCGAGCAGATTCCGGTACCGCTCCGCCTGCTCGGAGTTTTCGGCGCGCAGCGTGCTCACCGCGCGGGCGAGTTCCGGCGGGCCGAGGCGATCGGCATGCTTGGCGTAAATGCTCGCGCGTCCATCGAGGAAGTCGCTGCGCGCATGAGGATCGGAGCCGAACACGTGCGACGTGTCTTCATGGAAGTGACGGTACTCGCAGGTGACCGTCCGGACGTGGTCGAACGAAGTACGCGCCGACAGCCGGATGAGGAAGTCCCAATCCTCGAAGAAGGGCAGCGTCTCGTCGAAAGGGCCGGTCTCGTTTGCCAGCTCGCGCTGCATGAGCACGGTGTTGAACGGGATGTAGTTGTCGACCAACAGGCGCGCAGCGTCGAAATCGCGGCTGTACGGCAGGCGTCGGTCGATGCATTGCCACCCACGGTTGGCGTCGCGCTCGTACACACCCACCGCCGCGTCGCTGTAAACGACCGGGCAGCCGGTTTCCTGCACGCGATCGACGAGGATCGCCACGTGCTCGGGGAAGAAGAGGTCGTCGTCGTCGAGAAAGCCGACGAGCTCTCCCGTTGCGGCGGCGAGGCCGAGCTGGGCGGCCGCGGCGGGGCCCGACGCGCCGGGGGTGTCCCGGCGGACGACGGGAAAGGGATACCCCTCCGGTATCACGACCCCGTTGCCACCGTCGTTCACCAGCACGACCTCGAGGTCGCGGTAGGTGCTCCGCGCGACGCTGGTCAGTGCCTCCGCGAGCTTGCGGGGGCGGTCCCGGGTGCGAATCACCACCGACACGAAGGGGCCGTTGCGTGGCGTCGGTGTGTCGAGGATGCCGCCGAGATGCTCGGTGAGCCGCAGCGGGCTGCGGGTGACGAAGTCCTGCAGGGAAAGGGCTCGGTACGCTTCCGCTGCGCGCACCCCGGGAGGGAGGCTGAGCGTGCGGAAACGACGAAGCCCGGCGGCCGCGGCGGCGTAGTCGTGTAGCTTCGTCTGGCTGTGGTACAGGGCCATCAGCGCCTGGATCTCGACAAGCTCCTTGCCGACGTCGACGAGAATGTCCGGGTGCTGGGGGCGATTGACCTCGTAGAGGAGGATGCGCAACCCGGCTGCCTGGTCGTATAGTGGATCGCCCGATCGCACCGGCGCCAGCAGATGGTGCAGTGCCCGGAAGGCGGCGCGGTGATCGGCGGAGACTTCGGAGGGCGAAGGCAAAAGGAGCAGGTCGGGCCGGAATGTGGTTACTGCCCGCCGGATGGATTCGCTGATCGCCTCCAGGTGCTCGATGAGGGCGCCGTCGGGCAGGCCGAGCTCTTCGAACGAGGAAACGCCGAGTTGCCCGGCGACGGTGGCCGCCTCGTTGCGCCGGCGTGCAGCGTATTCTCGCCGGTCACCGACCTCCTCGACGCCACCCGAGCCATCGCTCAGAAAAAGCACGCGTGTTTCGGCGCCCCGCCCGATGAGCTGGAGCAGCAGCCCGCCGCATCCCAGCACCTCGTCGTCGAAGTGCGGCGCGATCACCAGAACGCGTTCGGCGTGAACCCGGCTCACCGTGCCGGGCGGCGGGGTAAACTTCGTCATTGCCTGTCTCCAGCGGGCGGGATGCGACCGATCGCATCTAGCGGGCCGCAGAAAGTCGGAGGGCTTTCGCTCCGGACTGCTAGCCTATCCTTTCCTGGTGTGGGCGCACCAATCCCGGAGCCCCTCGACCGTACCGCGGGCCCGCCGTGTCCGACGTTTCCATTCGTGGCTATCGCGCCGGCGATGAGCACGGCATCGTAGACCTGTTCCACCGCCGCTTTCATCCGGAACGCACGCTCGAGCACTGGCGCTGGAAGTTCCGCGATCATCCCCTCGGCCGCGGGCTGGTCAGCGTCGCGGTCGATCGCCATGGTGGCATTAGCGCGCATTGCGCCGGCTATCCGACGCTGCTGGTAGACGCCCGGCCACGCTCGGATCCGGGCACTCCCCAAGCGCTTCCGTGCCTGCACATCGGTGACGTTATGGCGGATCCCTGCGCCGTACGGGCGGGATTGAGCGGCAGCGTGTTCGAGTCGACGTTTCGCCATTTGCGGCAGCAGGTGCGGTCCGCCGACATGCCGTTCATGTACGGCGTCGCGGCGGGAGCGATCGACAGGTTCTACGCGCGCAAGATGCAGCGTGGAACCGTGGCCCCGATCGCGTACTGGCGCTGTGCCCCGGTTCCCTTCGCCGAGCGAATCCAACTCACCGGCGCGGACAATCACGGGTTGTCGGTCGAGAGAGTGGAGCGGCCGACCGTGGAGTTCGACGAGCTGTTTCATCGCGTCGGCGCGAGATATGGAGTCCTCGCACGACGTGACGCGGCATACGTCGGCTGGCGCTACAGCGGGTGCCCGGATCGGGTGCATTGTGTCTACACGCTGCGGTCAGGGGGGCGAATCGCGGGGTGGTCGGTGTTCCGGAGGGTCGGATCACGTCTGGTGTGGGGTGACGCCCTGATCGATCCCGCGCATGCCGACGGCACGGCCTTATTGCTCGACGAGGCTCTGCGGCGTCAGGGCGCCGGACGGGTCGACGTTGTCGAGGCCTGGTTCCCGGCTCATCCCGATTGGTGGGAACGCCAGTTGGACCGCCTCGGCTTTACCACGAGCGACGAACCGCAGGGATTGAAGCTGGTCTATGTGTGCGCCACGGGCGAACCCGTCGATCCGTCGCAGATGGCCGGCTCCCTTTATTACACGATGGGCGACACGGACCTTTTCTGAAGCTGCCGCGGGCGTCCGGCCCGCACGATCAGTGGCCGGGTACGGAGAACGTGACGTGCGGCAGCTCTCGCCCCCGCTCGGTGACCGGCCGCAGGGTGTAGGGGCCGGGCTGGAGCCGGCTGAGGATCGGCGGCGGCAGCGCCCAGGAGGAGGCATTGGCATCGACCGGCGCGCCTGCGGCGGGGAACCCGACGGTGCCCGGTGCCAGCTCGATCCAGGCGGCGCGATCGTCCCCGTCATGTAGGAGAATCGCGGCGGGATCGCCGCCCCCGGCACGCGCGGATCGTTCCGTTCCCGTGCGGTCGCCTGATGTCCTCTTCTCGCCTGTGACGCGCCGCCCCCGTCGAGCCACCGCATTCAGGAGTCGCTGGCCCCAGGGGCCATAGCGGCGCCGTCGGAAGCGCGCCTCGGACTGCGCGAACCATGTCGGTGCCTGCGGCTGTCCCGCAGTGCTCCGCGCGTACAGATGCACCGCTTCTGCTCGTGGCTCGTACACGCAACGCAAGCCGCTGCGGCGCACCCGGTGCAGCCAGTCCGTCTCCTCGAAGTAGAGGCGATAGCCGTCGTCGAATGGGCCGACCCGTTCCCAGGCAATACGTGACACGGCAAGCAGCCCGCCGCTGAGATCGTGGCTCGCCAGCGGTTCGGTGGCGCGCCAGTGGCGCCACGTGTGCGCTCGCCAGCGTTGACGCGCGCGTTTCGCCCAGGCCGGAGATCGCTCGGCGAGCGCCCGCAGCGCTTCGTCCACCAGGGTGCGGCGCTCGGTCGGGGGCAGCAGCATGGTGCGATCGTGGTCCCACCAGAAGCGCGGGCCCGCCGCCGCAGCGCCGTCACGCAACAGGTACAGCAGCCGCGGTATGCATCCGGGGCGGACGATGACGTCGGGGTTCATGAGCACGAGGAAGTCGGCGTCGCTGCGAGCAACGCCGTGGTTTACCGCGCCGGCATAGCCGAGGTTCGCGCCCGGACGGATGACCCCGGCGCCGAGCGATGTCCAGGCGGTCTCGTCGCCCGGAGTGCTACCATTGTCGACCACGATCGCGGTGCAATCGAGCTCCAGGTCGGCAGTGTCGGCGCGAACCGCCGTCAGGGCTGCGTGCATCAGCTCCGGCGTATGGTAGTGAACCACTATGATCGCGAGCTTCAGTCGTTTCGCCACGGTCTCGAACGACGTTGTCCTCTCGGCGTGCCTGTCGCTGCTCTGTTGCACGGCTTGCTCCGGCGCCGGCGGTGTCGAGCAACCGGTAGCCTACGTCATTCCGGACGCGACCGTGCCCGCATTCGACCTGTCGAGCGTCGGCGTCCCGGTCGAGCCGTTCTCCTGGACGTTCGAGGACCCCGACTCCCTCGGCGAATGGCAGCTCGTCAACACCGACCGAGCGGGACACATCGATGCCGGGGCGCTGGTCGTGGAGTCGTCGGGCAACGACCCACAGATGATACGGGCGACCGACTTCGACGCCGACCGGGTCATGAGGATCGAGTTTCGCGTTCATGCCGGAGACGGGGAGAACCTCAAGGTGTACTGGGCGCGCGCCCGAGAGGAGTTCAGCGAGCTTCGGGCAGCCGTCGTCCCGGAAGGTGGCGGCGTGGTGACCGATGGAGGGGTTCGTACCCTCATTCTGCCGGTGAGCAACCACTTCGAATGGCGTGGCCGGATCCGACGCTTGCGCATCGACCCGACCCACCGGCCGGGCGAGAGCGTTCGCATCGCGGGTATTCGGGCTCGGGGCTTCGCGCCGGACGCCGATCGCATCCTCGCGGCAGCCGGAAGCGCACGCATCGTGGCACTGCACGACGACCATCGTCCCGCTCTGCTTGCCGAAGTCGATGCCCCGTTGCATCGCATCGTGAGCGCACCGCGCGGTGGAAGCCTGCGGTTCGCCTACGGACTGAAGTGCATTCAATCCGCGCCTCCAGCGCAGGGGCGGCTGCGCTTCGAGATCCTGGCCAACACCCCGGGCGGTGAGGCGCAGTCGATCTTCCGCCGAATTATCGATGCAGGACCGGAGGCCGACGTCACGTCTCATGGCGGCTGGCGGGATGGGGATGCAGCCATTCCGGCGCATGAGGAGGTGTCGCTCACGTTCCGTGTCTCCTCGTCGAACCAGCAGGTCGCACGCGAGAATGGGCCCATCAGGTCCGCCGACTCTTCGGCGGGCGTTCCCTGTCTCGCCGCATGGGCGAACCCGGTGGTCGTGGCTGCTCCTTCCGATCCTGCACCATTCAATGTCCTCCTCATATCCATCGACACGCTGCGTTCGGACCGTATTTCCCTGTACGGCAACCGGCACGGCCTGACGCCCGAGATCGACGCCTGGGCGCGCCGTCGCGGGACGACGTTTCCCAACGCCATCGCCGCCGCTCCGTGGACACTCCCGTCACATACGTCCATGTTCACCGGGCTCGACGCTTTGAGCCACGGTGTCAACCATGGCCAGCCGGCACCCCCTCACTTGCATCTGCTGGCCGAGAGGCTGAGAGCCGCCGCCTACAGCACGGTGGCGTTTACCGGTGGTGGTTACCTGGATCCGAGATTCGGCCTCGCGCAGGGATTCGATCGCTTCGTCACCTGGACGAGGGACCTCGCAGGCGAGGCCGAGCTCGCCAGCAACACCGAACGTCTTGTCGAGTGGCTGAGGAGCTCGAGCACGCGACCCTTCTTCGCGTTGTTTCACACGTACGAAGTGCACGAGCCCTATCGCGGGCGCCAGCCGCACTTCGACGAGCTTTACTCGGGCCCGGTTGCGGAACGAATCGACGAAGTGGCACGGGTGCCCGATGGGCTGGAAGGCGACGGGGTGCGGCTTGCGTGGAGCAGCAACCCTGACGCGCCCGCCGATGCCGAGCTCGTCGAGCTGGTCAACGCTCTGTACGACAGCGGTGTGGCTCACGCTGACGCCCAGATCGGCCGCGTGCTTCGCGAGCTCGAACGCTTGCAGCTCGCCGACGACACCATCGTTATCCTGACCTCGGACCACGGTGAGACGTTGGGTGAGGAGGGTTTCATTGGCCATGCCCGCATGTCGAACGAGACGCTCGTCGTTCCATTGATCGTGGCCGTGCCGGGTCTCGGCGGCGGGAGCGTGCATATTGACCGCGTGCGTTCCGTCGACATCGTCCCCACGGTCCTCGAGTTGATCGGGCTGCCGTTCGGTGGACTGGATGGCGATTCCCTGGTGCCGCTTCTGGAAGGCAACCCGAAGCCGGTAGCAACAACCTGGAGTTACTCCGCCAGATGGGGGGTCGCTGTGCGCACGCCGGATGATTTCGAGTACGTCTTCGATCCTGTGTCCTGGCGGCCGCCCGGCACCCAAGAGCTTTTCTACCGTCTGATCTCTGGAGCGCCGGATGTCCGCGCTCCTCGCGCCCGCGCGGCCGGCGACGCAGTCATTCGGGAAGAGGTGGTCGATCGCCTCGAAGCCATGCCCGGACTGGTCGTTCAGTTCAGCAATGATCGTGATCGAGCGTTCAGCGTCACGCTCCGGCTCGACGGGCCGCTTCTCAGCCCGCTGAAGGTCAAAACGCCGAGGCTTCCTCTCCCATGCGACTGCCTGCGGTGGGGGCCGGACCGATCGCTGCACGTTACCGTGCCGCCGGGAACCAGCTTTGCCATCCGGCTTCACGGCATGGGCGCGGATGAGCTGGTCGTCGCGGGATCGACCGATACCGGTCGCTTCGAGGCGCGCTTCACGCCGGCCGAGATCGACTCGCAGCGGTCCTTGTCGATCGGTGCGCCAGATGCTCGATTCGTGGACGGGCCGCTGGTTGGCGATGCGGGCGTGACGCTGAATCGCACCGGGCCGACACCTGGGCCGGCGGGAACGACCATCCCGGTCGACCCCACTTTGCTGCGACGGCTACGTGCTCTGGGCTATTTGCGCTGACGGTGACGGCGAGCATGCGGGAGCGTGCTCGTAGACGATGTCACCGATGACTGCGGCGAACGCGCCTCTCCGTCATTCCGCCGACTGGTTCCTAGATCGTCGGCTGCACAAGAATCCGTGGTTTTCGATGCAGGGAAGGTCCCACCAGGGACCGAAGTTCTCCAGGAAGTCAACCTGGAACCCGGCTTCCCAGATCACTCGGATCAGATCCGCCTGCGTGATTCCCCATTGCCAGTAATGGTAGCTGTCGCGCGCCACTTTGCGGTCGAACTTTCTGGAGGGTTGCTCGTGGCGGGAAAACCAGTCGGCGATCTCCGCCTCCTGGCCCACGTACGGGGTATGGGCGAGGTAGTAATCCAGGCCGCGGTCTATGAAGCGCACGGTACTGGCCTCATCGACAAAGCACTGGTGATAGATGATGAGGAAATTGGCATGCTCCGCGTAACGGCGAAGAAATACGTCCCAATCGGGATCGACCTGGTGAACCAGGATGTCGAAGATTATCAACGCGTCCACCTTGCCCACCGAATCCAGCAGCCGCCGATCCCCGAGATCGCCTTCCTCGAGTCGTAGCTGGGGCCAGTTCATGGCGCGTTCCTTGGTCGGTGCCGTGAGATCGCCGTCGAGCATGACCGCGTCGGTAACCCGGTAACGCTCGAGCGCGTGGAAGGTGTAACCACCGTGCGCTCCCCAGCAGGCGCCGACGTCCGCGAACGAGCCGATCGGATAGCGATCGAAAGCACGATCCACGAGACCGACCTTTACGTCCAACAGCGCGCGACGTTCTTCACGCTGAGCTTTGTTCGGGCGCCAGATCATGGGATCAGCACCTCGCGGGTTTCGAGATCGAGGATTGCGACGGGCGGATCTCGAGGGTCTCATAGGTTCGAGGTCCGCGCGACCGTCTATCGTGCCGACGCCCCCCACGAGCTGGTTGAACGCCGCCGGACTGTCCCATCCGCGGGCGATGATCTGCTCCCACACCCGGGCCGCACGATCCGGCTTGTCTTGTCCTGCAAGGGCGACGCCGAGGTAGTAGCCCGCCGAGCTCGTGAGCAGCAGGTCGCCCGTCTTCTCGTAGCCGGCAACCACTTCGACCACCAACTGCGCCGCCTTGTCGAAGTCGCGGCATCGAGGGCTTCGAGGGGCTGGTGCTCCATTTCTCGGAGCCGGGCTTCGGGCTTTCGTCTCGAGGATTCCGGCAACTCGGAAGAGGTCATTGGGGGTACAGAGGGACCCCTGGACGTGCTTGCCCTTCGTCGAGAAGTCCAGGAGCGGATTCGCTCAGACGGTGGACGCCCCACCGGCCATGATATCCCTGAGGAACGCATCCGGGTCCGCTACGACAACAGAGCGTAACGATGGCAGCCCCGTCGCCCCGAGCGAGGTCGCATCTTGTTGCCCGCCTCGCAGGCGACCCGGACCGCGCCGTGCGCCGGGCCGCGGCGCTGGCGTTGGGCGAAATGCAATAGAGGGCGGGCTATCGTTGCGAGCGCCCGGATGCGCGAGGGGCCGGGCGGATGCGGATTCCGGTGAGTTCATCCTTGCTCGAGCCCAGGGCCTCGGCGCCCGTGGGGTAGCCGTTGATCTCCAGGATGTAGGCGACGATTGCCACGTACTGCTCACCGCTCAATCCCGCCGGTTGGTCCAGCGGCATAGTGGAGAAGATGCGGGAGTACAGGTCGTATGCGGTCCGCCCCACCCAGGCCTCACGGAAGTCGTCCCCGCCGAACTCGCGATGGCTGTGGCATCGGGCGCAATCTTGTTCGAAGAGGGCCGCGCCCCACTCGGCCTGCTCCTTGGTGTACACCCCCTCCTTGGCCTCCCTCTGCCGCCCGACCGCCGTGTCAGGTTGCTGAGCTCCGAAGAGGGCAGCGGCAATCAAGACGAAGTGCATCACGGAGAACGATCCTCGAACCGCAGCGCCGGCGGGCAGACGGGACCGGTCGCCTCTCCCCGCACCCAGGCGGCGAGAGCCTGCCACTCGGGATCGGCCTGCGATGTCCACCTGCGGGGACCGTTGTGCATCAAGTCGCCGCCGGCGTCGGGATGGAGCGGTTTGTGCAGGAACCGCGTGTACTCCGGATCGCCCGGCTCGATGAAGTGGAGGATGGCCTCGAAGGCTCGCCGCGATTCCTCCTCCGTCCAAGTGGTCTGCCCCCGGGGGATGGGTCGGGCGAAGTCGCCGGCGTGACAGCGCGAGCAGGCAACGGCGTCGGCGCGCGCGCTGACGAATAGCGGCTGCACGCAGTGCCGGAAAAACTCGAAGTCCACCGCCGGGCCCGCGGCAGCGGGTGGGCGCTCGCCGGCCTCCGGCGTTGCGGCGCTCACCCACTCGTGGATCGCGCGCCATTCCGGGTGATCGCGGGAATCCCAGAACACACCGCCGGAGTGCCGCGTCCCGCCGGCCGCGGGAGACAAAGGGGCACGCAGGAGCCGACTGGCCTCGGGGTTGGCCGGATCGACGAGCCGCGACACGACCTGCAGGTTGCGCCGCGACTGCTCCTCGGTCCAGCCGGGCTGGTTTCCTGCCCCGCCGAGCGGTTCCAGCCGCAAGGGGGTGCTCGCCTGGTACGTGTGGCACGCGACACAGGGGGAGTCCGAGCCCACGAATCCCCCCCGTTGCCGCAGGAGGATGGGCTCCACGTTCGTCTTGTAAGCCTCGAAATCGAGCCCGTGCGCCGCGTTACCGGCGGCGGGAGCCGCTGCCTGGGGGGCGGCGTTTTGGCGGGGCTGGCTTCCCGGCCTCGGCTTCGACTCGCCCTCCCAACCTGCCGGGAACACGGCGGTGTAGATGCGCTTCGGCGCCTGCCCAACCGGAAAGCGCCGGATCACTGCTTGGTTTTTGACGTCGACCACCGCGGTTTCGTTGTGGCTCGCCACCCCCACCCACACGTATCGGCTGTCGGGCGTCGCGGTCAGCCAGGCGGGGTTGCCGATGCGGACGCGGCCCAGGTACTCGAAATCCGGGAGAGACCAGCCGTAGATGTGCGAGGTCGCCCGGCTGGAGTGCCAGACCTGGGATTGATCGGGAAGCACCACGATCCCGTGGCTTGGCGCGCTCTGGATCCCGTCGGCGGTTTGGTCGGCAAGGCTCCAAGTCTCCCCCAGGGGCGGGCTAATCTGCCGCAACACCTCCTGAGTTTTCCAGTCCACGACCCAAAAACCGTGCCAGCCGCCAACGTTCACGAGAATCCATTGCGTCGTGCCGTCGGGATAGGTGGTGAAGGCGAACGGACGGATGCCGCCCGTGAAGGGGTTCTGCTGGATCGCGAACCGCTTTTCCCACACGACCTCGTCCGTTTCGGTATCAATGGCCATCAGCGTGCTGGCCCCGATCATCCCGGCCACGGCGTATCGGCCGTCTGGCGTCACGAAGGTGTTGTGCACGCCCCCCGCCGCGGGGATGTTCTTGACGATCTCGTGAGTGTCCATGTCGATCACCTGAACCAGCGGTTCGGCGACGATGGCCACGTACAGCTTCCGCGCTCGATCGCTTGCGGAGATGTTGTTGGGCCGGCCAGCCAGGGGAATCCGCGCGACGATCTCGAGCGTCCGCGTGTCAACCACGTCCACGGTGGCTTCGGTCTCGTTGGTGAAGTAGTAGTACTTCCCGTCCGCGTGCAGCGTGACGCCGTGGGCAAGCGGCAGCCCCTCGAGACGGGCGACCAGCTCGAGGGTCGCCGGATCGAAGATGTGGACTTCGGTGCCGGCGGAGTTCGTCTGCACGATCCGAACGCTGCGATCGGTCAGCTTTCCGGCGACGTCCAGCCGGTAGGTCTGAGCCTCAGCGACCAGATGCCCCGAAAGAACGAGGCCGAATGCGATCAGAAGGCTTCGGCGAGGAAGGCCACTTGTCATCGTGGACCTCCGGGTTGGGATGACCATTCAGGCGGGCTGCACGAGATGGCCCCGAGACCCCGCGGGGAGACTCACGGGCGACAGCATAGGTGCCGTACGGGACGGAGGTCAACGGTCGACGTCACCCGGAGGGGGCGCAGGCGCCGAGGAGCTCTTCCAGAGGAAGGTCGAGGCTCTACCAGTGGACCATCGGGAGGCCGGGCACCGGCGCGCGAAAGCACGGAATGCGCGTGCCCTTGAGCGACCCGATGTAGGCGGTCCTCAGATCGGGTCCGCCGAACGTCACGCTGGCCATCCACGGTGCGACGCCACGTCCGGTGGCGAACAGGACGTCCTCGGTCACCGCGCCACGTCGGAAAGCCGATTCCAGCGCCTCGACCCGCTGCGGGTCGCCTTCGTCGAGCAGGATGCGTAGGTCGCCCTCGGGCGTGAGCACGAAGAGCTTGTCGGAGTACACCAGCGTGCCCCACAGGTTGCCGTAGCTATCAAAGGCGATGCCGTCAGGCCACGCACCCGTGCCCAGTCGACTCGGCCCGAAGGTCTCTCGCTCGGCCACCTCACCCCGCGCATCGATACGCAGGCGGCTGATGCAGCCGCCGGTGGTCTCGACGACGTACAGGAACTCCTCCCGCGCGTCGAAGCGGATCTCGTTCGTGAAGCCGAAGCCGTCGGCCACGATGCGGAAGGCGCCGTCCTCGAAGCGCGCCAGATAGCCGTCGGCAAGGTCGGTGCGGAGCGCCTCCATCCAGTTCTTGACGCGGGTCGAGACGGTCACCCAGATGCGGTCTCGGGAATCTCGCAGGACGAAATTGACCTTGCCGACCGGTTCGCCGTCGATCGTGTCCGCGAGGACCCTCGTCTCCCCGCTTCGGGTCATCACTTCCAGACGATCGGTGCCGAAGTTGGCGATCAGAAAGTCGCCGTTGCGGGCGAACGCCAGCCCGTTGGGCAGCGTACCGGTCAGGTAGCGCGCCGCCTCGCTCGTCGCCTCGGCGAAGTGGCCCGACTGCCGTTGGGTGACGAGCTGTTGGGTGCCGTCCGCTGCGATGCGCATGACGCCGCCGCGCGCGTCGGCGGCCCAGAGCGTGCCGTCCCGCTCGGCCAGGATGCACTCGGGCCGCTGCAGGTCGCTGCCGACCCACTCGAGCGCCTCGCGATCGACGCCGAAGTCGAGCAGCGGGTTGCTCACAGCACCTCGAACAGCCCCGCCGCCCCCTGGCCACCGCCGATGCACATCGTCACGACGACGTGCTTGGCGCCCCGGCGTTTGCCTTCGATGAGCGCGTGGCCGACCAACCGTGCGCCGCTCACGCCGTACGGGTGGCCGACGGCGATGGCGCCGCCGTTGACGTTCAACCGGTCGTTCGGGATGCCGAGGCGGTCGCGGCAGTAGATCACCTGCACGGCGAACGCCTCGTTCAGCTCCCACAAGTCGATGTCGTCTATCCGCTTGCCGGTCCGCTCGAGCAGGCGCGGGACGGCAAAGACCGGGCCGATGCCCATTTCGCGCGGGTCGCAGGCGGCGACGGCGAAGCCGCGGAATGCGCCCAGCGGCTCGAGGCCGCGCCGTTCGGCCTCGCGGTCGCTCATCACGACCGACGCCGCAGCGCCGTCGGAGAACTGGCTGGCGTTGCCGGCGGCGATCGTCCCGCCTTCGAGCGCCGGCTTGATCTTGGAGACGCCTTCGAAGGTCGTGTCCGGGCGAATGCCTTCGTCCTCCGACACGGTTACCTCCTTCATCGACTCGGCGCCCGTCTCCTTGTCGACCACCTTCATCGTCGTCGTGAGCGGGACGATCTCGTCGTCGAACCGGCCCTCGCGCCGTGCCTGGGCGGCGCGCTGCTGGCTTTGCACACCGTACTCGTCCTGCGCTTCGCGGCCGATGCCGTACTTCTCCGTGACGTACTCCGCCGTCTGCAGCATCGGCCAGTAGAGCCCGGGTGCGTTCTCCTCGAGCCACGCTTCGCGCGCGAAATGCTGGTTCATCTCGTTCTGCACCAGCGAGATCGACTCGACGCCGCCGGCGACGAAGATCTCACCTTCGCCCGTGAGGATGCGCTGACTGGCCAGGGCGATCGTCTGGAGCCCCGAGGAGCAGAACCGATTGACGGTCATGCCGGGCACCGTGACCGGACAGCCGGCGCGCAGCGCGATCTGGCGGGCGATGTTGTTGCCGGTGGCGCCTTCCGGGTTGGCGCATCCCATCATCACGTCTTCGACCTCGGCCGGGTCGAGGGCGGCGCGCGAGACGGCCGCTGCCACCACGTGACCGCCCATGGTGGCGCCATGGGTGAGATTGAGGGCGCCGCGCCAGCTCTTGCACAGCGCCGTCCGGGCAGTCGAAACGATCACGGCATCCGTCACGCGGTCCTCCGAGGGTCGTCCCTGATGGCTGTCATTCGCGCTTCGGTCGCGAAACGCGCACCGGGCCCGGCGGAGAGCCGGGCAAGGGCCTGCCCGGCCGCAGCCTGCTCGCTCGCCGGCCGCAGTCCATCGTAGCTTGCCGCTGCGCGCCGCGCACACGGCGCCGCTTCGCGCCAGACCCCGTAGCTTGGGCAGGGGTCGCCGCAGCCACCTCCGCCGGGGGGCGCTTGCATGTATGAGGTCGTTACCTCGATCGGTTCGTTCCCCGGCGGGGACCTGCCGCTTGCATCATCGATTTAGTTTTGATAAATTGCTAACGCTATCTGCTCGTTGAAACGAACATCAAGCGTGTGATCACGAACCGATGGCCAAGCGCTCGACGCCCGGAGAGCTCGAACAGGTGGTGCTGTGGACGATCGCTTCCTTCACCGAGGAAGCCACCGGCGGCGACATCTACACGGCCCTCGTCGACTCCACCGGCCGCGAGCTGTCGCTGGCCGCGGTCTACATCACGCTGGCACGACTCGAGGACAAGGGCTGGGTGGCCGTTCGCACAGAGCCGCCGGCGGCGGGGCAAGGGGGCAAGCCGCGCAAGTTCTTCCGCTTGACCGACGAGGGCGCGAGCATCCTCGTCGGCGTGCGCGAGCAGTCCGAACGCCTGTGGAAGCGAGCCGCCGGCCACCCCGCGCTGGCCGCCGGCCGGGATCGTGACCGCTGATGCGCCGCGACCTCGCAAGCGCCTTCCGCCAGGTGCGCCGCAATCCCGCGCTCAGCGCGCTCGCCATCGCGACGCTGGCGCTGGGTATCGGCCTCAGCACCGCGATGTTCACCATCGTCGATGCCCTGTTGCTACGCCCGCTGCCGTTCCCCGATCCCGAGCAGCTCAGCCGCGTGTGCCTGTGCCCCGAGCGCGGCGGCGGCAGCATGGTGGTGCCGCCGGCGGTGCTGCCCGCCTGGCGCGACAGTCCGGCGTTCACGGCGGTGGAGGCGTATACGCGGGGCACGTCGGTGATCGAGCTGGAGGACGACGAGCTCGCCGTGACCAGCGCGCGGGTGACGCCGGGTTTGTTCGGGATGCTGGGCGTGCGCCCGGAGCTAGGGCGGCTGTTCACCGCCGACGAAGGCGCGGCAGGCGCCGACGATCGCGTGCTGCTGGCCGAGGACCTCTGGCGGCGCGCCTTCGGCGCCGATCCCGGGCTGGTGGGGCGGCGCATCATCGTCGACGGCCACTCGCTGCTGGTCGTCGGCATCCTGGCCGACTTCCGCTTCCCGCAATGGGACACGCTCATCTGGATGCCGATCGACTACGCCGCACCCGGCGCGTCGGTCGCTTCGGCGACGGCGATGCCGATCGTGCGCTGGGCGCCCGGCGTGCCCGAGGACGATGCGCGGCGCCTGGCCATGGAGGCCGCGCTCGCCGCCGATCCGTCGCTGGAGTTCGATCCGCGGCGCGTCGGCGTCGTCCGCTTTGTCCGTCCATTCCGCTTGATCGAGGAGCCCGACGACTACTACGGCCGCGCCGGTCCGTTGCTGGGCGGCGGCGTGGCGCTGGTCTTTCTCCTCCTGTGCGCCAACGTCAGCGGCCTGCTGCTGGTTGCGTTCACGGCGCGGCGCCACCAGTTCGGCATCTGCTCGGCGCTCGGCGCCTCGCGCTTCCGTCTGTTACGCCAGGCGCTGCTCGAGAGCGCCGTTCTCAGCGCGCTGGGAGCGCTCGTCGGCGTCGGCCTGGCGTGGTCGCTGGTATCCGCGGCCCACGGCTTCCTGCCGCCGACGCTGGTGCAGCGATCGCTCAACCCCGTCGGCCTCGACGCGCGGGCACTGGCCGCGGCATCGGCCGCGGGACTCGTCGCCACGTTGGCTGCCGGCCTGCTGCCGGCGCTCGTCGCCACCGGCCGCGATCCCGTCGCTTCGCTGCGATCGGGCGGCGCCGGCACCGAGACACGGACCGGCCGCATGACCACGCGCGCCCTGCTGGTCACCGAGGTGGCCATGGCCTGCGCGCTGCTGATCGGCGCGACGCTGCTGGTGCGCTCGTTCGTGAACATCGCCGGCGCCGACCGCGGCCTCGACGCGCGCGGGGTGATGACCGTGACGGTCTGGTTTCCCGAACCGGAAGCGGACGCCGAGGAAGAGGCTCCCGAGCCGGCCGTGCGCTTGTCATTGATCAACGCGATCGAAGAGGAGGTCCGCGCGCTGCCGAACGTCCGTGACGTGGCCCTTTCCTTCGGCATGCCACCGGACGACGGCGGTTTCTGGTTCGGCGATGGATGGCGCCCCGACTCGGCGAACGCCGATCCGCTCGACCTCGGCATGGTCGACTACTACGAGGTCAGCGGCGAGTTCTTCCGGTTCTACGGCATCGAGTTGCTCGCCGGCCGCGCGTTTCGGCCCGGCGACACGGTCAACGACGTGATCGTCGGCGAACGGCTGGCTGCGCTGCTGTGGCCGAGCGCCGATCCGGTCGGCCGCTCGTTCCAGTTCGACGACCGGTCGTACCGCGTCATCGGGCTGGCCACTGAGATCCACTACCCGTCGCTCGAAGCGAACACCGACAACCCGGAGCTGTACCAGCATTTCTTCGCCGCCGAGCGCAGGGGTCTCATGATGAGCCTGCGCTGCGCCGGCGCCTGCCCCGACGCGGCACGGCTTAGCGAGCGAATCCGGGCCGTCGGCGGCGCGATACAGACCGTGCGCACGGGCCTGCTGGAAGACCAGTACCAACAGCAGCTCGCCCGCCCGCGCGCCGCCGCGGCGCTCGGCTCCGCATTCGCCATGATCGCGGTGCTCGTCGCCATGGGCGGGCTGTTCAGCGTGCTGGCGTACGCGGTCAGCCGGCGCCGGCGGGAGTTCGGCATCCGCGTCGCCCTCGGCGCCGGCAAGCGCGACATCGCCCGCCTGGTGCAACGCGACGGGATCAGCGTCGCCACCGTCGGCTTGCTGGTGGGATCGGCCGGTGCCTGGGCCGTCCAACGAGTTCTGGCCGCATTCCAGTACGGCGTCACCCTCACCGATCCGCTCAACTGGCTGGTCGTCGCGGGCGTGATCTTCGCCGCCACCCTGCTCGCCTCCTGGCGCCCGGCGGCCCGGGCCGGCCGGGCCGATCCCGCCGAGCTGCTCCGGCAGGAGTGATACTGGCGAGAGAGTGGAACCGGACCATCCAGACGTTACCCGAACGCTGGCCCGCCAGATGGTCACCGAGGTCATCCACTCAAAGCTCGGGCCGGGGAGATCGTGCACTATCAGGCTCCGCCCGCCGAGCGCATCCCCGAGGAGATGCGCCAATTGAGAGGAGGTCCCGGGGACTCCCGGCTACCGTCGGGGGCTTCTGCGCATTGCCGCCAAGCGCATGGCGAGCAGAACGCGCGCAACGCGCAGCGTCTCGCGCAAGGTGACCTTGGAGACACCGGCGCGCCGCGCGCAGTAGTGAATCGGCACCTCGGTGATGCGCGCGCCGGCGCGGTGCAGCTCGAAGAGCATCTCCAGGTGGGTGGCGTGGCCGCCACAGCTCAGCGAGGCGAGATCGAGGCCGGCGAGAGCGTCGCGCCGGTAGCAGCGGTAGCCGGTGCTGCAGTCGCCGTACGGCAACCCGAGGACCCAAGTCGCGAACCCGTTGGCGAGCTTGGAGAGCAGGCGGCGCCGCGGCGTCAGGTCGGCGCCGCCGCCGTCGGCGTAGCGCGAGCCGATGACGACGTCGGCGCCCGCCGCGGCGTCGAGCAGCGGTACGAGGCTGGAGGCCTCGTGCGAGCCGTCGCCGTCCATCTCGACGAGCAGGTCGGGGGGATCGTCGCGCGCCAGCAAGCGCGTGAATGCATCCAGGACGGCGGCCCCGCGACCCTGCGGAACGGGTCGCGACAGCAGGTGAAGGCGAGGGAGCTCGGGGCGTAGCCGATCGACGGCGGCCGCGGTACCGTCAGGGGAATTGTCGTCGACCACCCACACCTCGAGGTCGGCGTCGACGCGCAGTGCGAAGAGCTCGCGCACCAGCGGCGGAGCGGTGTCTCTTTCGCAATACACCGGAACCACCACCGCCACGCGGGAGGAGCGCACGGCTTCGGTCATGACTTCGACCCTCCGACCAACATGGCTGAGCAGCTTACCCCGTCCCCCAGGCTGTTGAGCGCCGCCAAGTTCATCGCCGCCGGCCTGCTGTTGCTGCGCCTGGGGGGATACGGGCACGGCATCGCACCGTCTGCCGGGGTCTTTCTGGCCATCCTCCTGCTGCTGCTCGTCTACGAGCGCCTGCACGCCGAGCTCGCCATGCACGGCAGGGAAGCGGCGTTTACCCGATGGCGCGACTGGGCCGGCCGGCACTCGTTCGCCCTCGGGCTCGCGGCGATCACCGTGCTGGCCCTGGGGCTACGCTTTTTCGCCCTCACCCGCGAGCTCGGCCACATCCCGCCGAACGTCGACGAGAACCGCCTCAACGTCAGCATCCTGCACTTGTTCCGCACCGGCGAAATCGACTACCACACGGTCGAGCACTATCCCGGGATCCACTACTGGATGCTGGCCGGCACCTACCTGTTCGCCTACGTGTGGGGTTTGATGAACGATGTCGGGCGCCATCTCGGCCAGATGCCCGCCAACTACTTCCTCGGGTTCGGTCGCGCGGTGAGCGCGTTGCAGAGCGCCGCGACGGTGGCGCTCGTCGGGTTGCTCGGCCGGCGCCTGGTGTGCGCGCGCACGGGGTTGCTGGCCGCCGGGGTGATGGCGCTGGCGCCGCTATCGATACTCGTCGGACGGCAGGTCCGCAATGACGCCGCCACCACCATGCTCATCGTCGCCGCGGTCATCGTCGCCCTGGGCGTGTACCGTCGTGGCTTCAGGCCCTGGGAGCCGGCGCTCGCCGGGGCGCTGGCAGGTCTCGCCGCGGGCGTCAAGTACACCGGGGTGTTCGCCCTGCTGCCGGTGCTGCTCGCCTGCGCGCTGAGCGAAGACCGGCAGCGGCGCGTGCAGGCCGCCGGCCTCGCGCTGGTCGGCTTCCTCCCGGCCGCGCTGCTCTCCAACCCGTTCGTCTGGGCCGACATTCCGAACCTCCTGGTCCAGCTCTCGGATCAGATCTCGATCACCGGCGAAAGCCACTGGGCCGCGCAGGACAACCCGGCGAGATACCACGTGATGATCTTCGTCCAGCGTGTGCTCGGCTGGCCGATGCTGCTGCTCGGTGCCGCCGCGCTCGCCTACCATCTCGCCGCCGGCAGCCGGCGCTGGTGGGTCTTCGCCATCTATCCGCTGACCTCGATCTGGTTCGTGGCGCAACGGCCGTCGCAGCTCCCCCGGTGGGTCTACCCGGAGGCGCCGTTCATGGCGGTGGCGGCCGCGGCGGGCCTGATCGCGCTGCTCGCCTGGGCGGGCAAGCGCTTCCCGGCCGTGCAACGGGACCCGGCACGCCGCGCGGCGCTCGCCGCGCTCACCATCATCGTGCTTCTTTCGCCGATGATCCGGACGAACGCGCTGAACCTGAGCCTGCTGATCTCGACGCCCACTTGGACGCTTGCCGAACAGTGGGTGGAGAGCAACGCGGCCCAGGGGGACCGTATCCTGCTGGACCGCTACTGGTTGCAGCTCGACGCGCAACGCTACGACCTCAACCGCCAGCCGCTCGACGAAATCCTCGCCCGGCGTTCCTACGAGCTCGCCGCCAACGATTGGATCGTGGTGCACGAACAGCTCTTCGGGTCCGCTGCCCTCGACGGCCTACGGCGCGTGGCGCAGATCACCCTCGATCACTCGTTTTTCGGCACCCAGGGGCCCGACTTCTTCATCTTTCAACCGCCGGAGGTGGCGCCCGCCCGCGTGCCGTTGCAAGTGATGCTGGCCGAGCGCGACGCGGACCGATACCTCGGCCACGAATGGCCGTTATCGGGCGGTGATGCGACGCACCGGCTACCCGACGGCGGAGCGGGCCTGTACTTGCCGCCGCTGGGTAGGCAGATCCTCCAGCTCGACGTCATCGTCGCGCCGGCAGGGGAGGGCGACCCGCCCCCCGCGATCGACGCCCGGGCCGGTCGCAGCGATGTCGACGTCCTGCGCACCCGCGGCGACGACGGTTCCATGGTGTTCACCATCGCGCTGCCGCTGCGCGTCGTGGGACCGGGCGTGGTGCCGTTATTCCTCCGCCCGCAACGCGACAGCGGACCGGTGGACGTGCGCGGCTTTCGCCTTTATTAAGAAGCTTTCAGCTTCATCCGCTGATTTCCTTCGCGCGCTTATTGCTGGAGTCTCCGCGGTCGGCCGCGGCGTACCGTCTCAGGCGCTCGCCGTCGCCCGCGGCCAGCCGACCCGGTCCACCAGCTCCCGGAAACGGGGGTCGGAGCGCAGCGGATCGAACCAGGGGTCGCAGCGCAGCGACAGCATCCAGCTCGAGCGTTCGTCGTAGGCTTGCTCGAGGAAGTCCAGCGCCGCGTCCGCCTCGCCGAGGCCCAGATGCAGGAGGGCGAAGCCGAGGGCCGGGACGTACCCGTCCTCCGCGGTCGTGTGCAGCTCCTCGAGGATGTCGCGGGCCCGGTCGGCCTTTCCGGCGGTGGCGTGGGCGTGGCCCAGCGCCGTCAGGCACACGGCGTTTCGTCCCGAGCGGCGGACCGCCCGCTCCAGGTGCCCGAGCGCCTCCTCGTGCCGACCGACCTGCTCGCAGGCGATGCCGAGGTACAGGAGCGTGCGGACGAAGTCGGGGTCGAGATCCAGGGCCCGCTCGTACTCGGCGATGGCCTCATCGTAGCGCCGCGCGTAGTAGAGGACGGTGCCGACGTTCTTGTTGATGATCAGCGACAGCGGGTCCCGCTCCCGGGCCGCCAGCTCCTCGGCCACCGCCTCGTCGTGGCGCTCCATGGTCGCCAGCATGCAGGCGTACCAGTGGTGGGCGAACGGGTAGCTCGGATCGGCCTCCATGGCCTTGCGGAAGGTGGCCTCGGCCTGCTCCCGGTCCCAGTCGTAGAAGGCCTCGACGTGGGCCACGGCGGTGAGGGCGTCGGCGAGGCCGGGCTGGATCTCCAGGGCCTCCAGCGCCGCCTTCTTGGCCCGCGGCATCGCCTGCTGCGGCGGCAGCACGCCGTACTCGGCGATGCCCAGCAGGGCATACGAGTCGGCGAGGCCGGCGTAGGCGCGGGCGTAGCGGGGATCCTCGCGCACGGCGCCCTCGAAGGCGTTGCGGGCCTTGAGGAAGTCGTCGTCGGTGCGCCGGTTCCAGAAGTAACGCCCCTTGAGGAAGAGGTTGTAGGCCTCGAGGCTGCGGGTCGGCGGTGCGATCAGGTCCCCGCTGTCGACGAGGCGCACCTTGAGCTTGTCGACGATGGAGCGGGCGATCTCCTCCTGGATGGCGAAGACGTCCTCCATGCTCCGGTCCCACGTCTCCGACCAGATCTGGTAGCCGTCGCCGACGTCGACGAGCTGGGCGCTGATCCGCAGCCGGTCGCCGGCCTTGCGGACGCTTCCCTCGAGCACGCTCGCCACCCCGAGCCGCTCGCCGATCTGCCGGATGTCGAGGTCGCTGTCCCGGAAGCGGAACGCCGAGGTCCGGGAGGCGACCTTCAGGCGCTCGAGCTTGCTCAGGGCGCTGATGAGCTCCTCGGCGAGGCCGTCGCTGAAGTACTCGTTCCCCGGGTCGGGGCTCACGTTCAGGAAGGGGAGCACGGCGATCGAGGGAGGCTCGCCGGCACCGGGTGAGGGCGCGGAGCCGCCGACCCGGGGCGACCGCGGCGCTGTCGTCGGTCCCCACGGCGCCGCCTGCCCCATCCCTGGCGTCGTACCCTCGTGGAGGAGGCCCTCCTGCAGGGTCTCCAGCGCGGCCCGCACCTCGGCCGCCTGCTGGTAGCGCTGCTCCCGTTCCTTGGTCAGGAGCCTGGCGATCACCGCTC
>Ga0302046_10000905_pt1 | contig 28342 bp, 19 predicted proteins | sample RVTome_11_FD_200261 | JGI IMG/M metagenome (GOLD analysis project Ga0302046, IMG submission 200261) | Soil microbial communities from uranium-contaminated site in the Upper Colorado River Basin, Wyoming, United States - RVT147D111 (version 2) ... | reverse complement strand
GGATGTATTGGAAGTGGAGCGCCCGGATGGTGCGCGTCGCATTCCCGTACACCGTGATGTTCCCGAAGTCGCGCGGCGTGACGGCGGCGCTGATCACCTGCCAGAGCGCGCCGTAGCCGGGCGCGCGGTCGGCCCCCGGCCGGTCGAAGATGTTCGAGTGGAAGATCGGGTCGAGCTGCCCGAGGAAGGAGTTGGCGTACACCGTGAGGCCGTTCCCGTCGCTGATCGATACCCGGTTGCCAACGAGCGTGTAGACCGAATTCATCGGCGTGCTCCCGCCGTAGTTCTCGTAGATGCGGATCCCGTCGGACACATTGGAGATGTCGTTCCGGACGACGGCGAGCGACGCGGCCGTGCTCACCGAGTTCTGGTGGTAGATGGTGACGCCTGGGTACATCGCGCCTGCGAGCGCCCACGTCTGGTTGTACACGCGGTTGTCCTCCACGAGCACGACCAGCGTGCCGCCGGTGAAGGAGACCGCCTGCACGTCGATGGCGCCGCGCTCGAAGCGATCGCCCGAGCAGCAGCTCGTGTTGTAGAGGCCCGAGGTCACGCTCACGCTGTTGTTGTGGATGGACACGCCGGCGCCCGCCGACAGGCCACCCAGCCGCAGGGTCATCGGGCCGAGGACTTGGGTGATCGTGTTGTGGTGGAGCGTGATGTCCGGCGATGCGGACGAACCGCTGTCCTCAATGTAGATCCCCCTGCCCCCCGCGGGCGCCGGGCCGATCGTGCTGGAGGCGACCGTGAACGAATGGGGGGAGGGGACACCCACGAAGCGCGCCGAGACCGCCGTGCCGGCCCCGCCGGTGACCGTGACCTGGTTGAGGACAATGTCCGCGCCAACGCCCACGTTGGCCACGGTGAAGCGCATCCCCTCGAGGAAGGTGGCGTTGACCGTGAAGGGGCCGATGTCGAGCGTCGGGGCCGCCCCCGTGTAGCCGGCGTCGAGGTACGCCTCGAACGCGACGTCCGCGTTGTTCGACCAGCCGCCGGATACGGTGACATCCCCCGTGTTCTTCAGCACGATGCCCCAGGAGACGATCCGCGCGTAGGTGTGCGTCACGTTTACCGGCCCCGGGAGGGTGAAAGACGAGCTCGGCGATGCGATTCTCCCGATGTCCGTCGACGAGTGGAGGCGGAAGGAGGGTGAGCCGCCCGATGCAGCGACACCCGCGGAGACGAGGTAGAGGTTGGACACGGCGTTCCACGCGCCCATGGTGCCGAGGTCCGTGGCGTTTGCGGAACCGTCGAGCCCGCAGCGGTCGACGCGGTTCGTGTCCAGGTCGGGGCTTCCCCCGGCGACGACGACGCACGCAGCGACCGCGCGCCAAGCGCTCGTTTGGGTGCCTGAGGAGAAGCTGCTGGTCACGAGGAACTCGAGGTATCGCGCGGAGTGGATGTGGTTCCCGACGATCCGCGGGGAGGCGCCCACCACCGTAATCAGCGCGCCTTCCCCGTCGTGGACGGTGGAGTTGCCGATCCGGGCCTGGCTGGTGAACAGCTGGATCCCACCGCGCAACGGAGAGAAGTCCGTGCCCCCGGCGGTGCCCGATGGACCCGGGTCGACCCCGGCTCCGGCTGTCCCCGAGATGTCCGACGCCTCCACGAGCAGGCTCGCCGAGGAGTTGACCAGGAAGACGTACGGTTCCGCGCCGGCCGCCGCGCGGACCGTCACCCGGACGAGCGACGCTCCGCCGTCGATGTGCAGCCCGTAGCCCGGCTGCCCGGTCCCGTTGAACTCGAGCACCACGTCGGTCCAGTCGATGGAGCCGGAGGCGGCCACGATCACGCTGCCGGTGATGTTGATGGTCTCGTTGGAGCGCACGTCGGGCCCCGTGACGAGGAGGTCGCCCGTGATGTCCGCTGCACCCGCCGGAGAAGCGCCCACCAAAACGGCCGCAAAGGCAGGTAAAACCAGGAGAGCCAGACGACGTAGTTCCACGGGACGCCCAACTGGCTCGGGAGCGAGCCGGCCCGTATTTAAGGTTGTGGATCGCGGGCGAATCGTGGAGCGCGATGTGTTGCAATGATTGGGCCGCCGTGGCCCGCTCAATCTTCGGGTCGCCCGAAGCGCAGCAACGCGAAGGTCGCAGCCACGCCGGCGATCAGCATGGCGGGGAGGAGCGCGTAGGACGCCTCGCCGAGGCCGAAGAGCCCCTGGGGCGTCTCGGGCGGCTCCGTGCGGTCGAGGATGTGCACGGAGGTGGCGGCGTTGCCCGCCGCGTCGGTCGCCCGGAACGTGAACGTGTTCTCGCCGATGTTGAGCGGCAGCAGGATCGTGAAGTCGCCGTTTGCGTCCACCGCCAGCGGCTGGTCGTTCACCAGCAGCTGCACGCCGCCCGCGAGGTTCCCGGTGACGGGGTAGGCGCTGAGCTGTGTCCTCAGCCTCGTCTGCGGCAGGTTCACGGAGAGCGCGGGGGGGACGGTGTCCCGGTAGACGAGCACGCGGTACTCCTCCCGGTTCCCGGCGGAGTCGACGGCCACCACCTCGATCTCGTTCTCGCCCTCCAGGAGCGAGACGCGTTCGTCGATGATCCCCTCCGAGGAGAGGACGGGGACCCCGTCGACCGTGACGACCGCCTCGCCGGTCCAGGTGCCGCGCACCGAGACCGTGGTGGTCTTCACGAGAGACCCGTAGATGGGCGCCGTAACCGTGAGGACCGGCGGGTCGGAGTCCACGGTGACGGCCACCGTCGCCGATCCCCCGTTGCCCGCGGAGTCCCACGCCTCGAGCCGGATCGTGTTCGCGCCCTGGTCGAGGCGGACGACCCGCGAGAAGGCGCCCTTGTTGGTCTCCAGCGGCGCCCCGTCGACAAAGACGACCCCGATCGTGGCCTCCACCGTCCCGCGGACTTCCACCTCGCGGAGGTTCGTCACGAGGCCGGGCGTGGGGTACTCGAGCACGATGGTCGGCGGCACGGTGTCGAAGAAGACCGCGCGCGTCAGGAAGTTCGTGTTCCCGGAGAGGTCGCGTGCCTCGACGCGCAGCGTGTTGATGCCCTCGGAGAGGTTGTACTGCACGCCAAACACTCCGCCCGAGACGTGGACGGGGACGGTGTTGAGCGTGAGCGTGACGTCCGTCTCCGTGACGCCCGCGACCGTGATGGTCGGCCGGTTCGTCGCGAAGTTCTCGGGGGGCGAGCTGAGGTAGATGGAGGGTCGGATCGTGTCCGAGACGATCGCGAACTCGATCTGGTGCTGGTTCGCCACGGAGTCGACCGCGCGCATGGTGTAGAGGTTCAGTCCCTCCGTCAGCAGGAGCTGCTTGCTGAACTGGCCCCCGGTCACCGCGATGAACTCGCCGTTGAGCGTCAGGTAGGCGTCCGCCGGGGCGGTGCCGCGCAGGAGCACGGAGGTCGCGTTCGTGTAGAGCGGCTGTCCGGGGGACGCCGGGAGAACGGGCTGCCAGACCGAAAACACGGGCGCGGCCGTATCGATGAAGATCGCAGTGACATTCACGCTGGTCCTCCCGCCCGCCTTGTCCACGGACCGCACCCACACGGTGTGCGTCCCGTCGTCCAGGGTGAGCTCGACCTCCCAGGTGGGAAGGCTCCCCTCGGCCCGCGCCCACGATGCGCCCTCGTCGAGCGAGTACTCCACGAAGTCCACCCCCGACCCGACGTCAAAGGCGTTGCCGGCCATGGAGATCGTGCTCGTGTTGAACCGGGCGCCGTCCCGCGGGTAGAACACGGCGAGCGAGGGCGCGAAGGGGTCCGCGATCTTGATCTCGATCCGCGTCGTCGAGTTGAACGTGAACTCGTACGGCTCGGAGGTCGTGCCGTTCGCGTACACACGGAAACTGAGCGGGGAGTTGACCACGGTGCCCCCGCTGCCCCCCGTGTTCTTCTGGAACCCGACCAGCCAACGCTCGGGAGTAGCGCCGAATCCGTCCAGCGTCTCGGCGAAGATGACGACGTCGAGGGGGCTGGAGACCATCCCGAGCGCATAGGCGACCGGGGCGCGGTTGGGCCAGAGGACCGTGGCCTGGAAGATCCAGTACGAGGTGATCGTAGAGCCGCCGTAGCCGTAGTCGCGCACCTGTGTGTCGGCGATGGAGCAGTTGTAGAGGTCTACCTTCGTCCCGTAGTACGAGAGTTGGATCGCGGTCTGCATCGTCGACGGCGGCGGGAAGGTCGTGTTGTACACCTTGATCGCGCCCCCGTTCGACGACCAGTCCACCTGGATGGCGGGCCGGCTAGACGAGGACGAGGTGTCGAACACGAGGCGCTCGAGGACGGCCACGCCCGAGCCAAAGAGCTGGATGTGGTAGTAGTTGTTCAGGAAGGTCGCGTTGTGCAGGATGATTCCGTTGCCCACGCCCACGCCGCTACGGGGCAGGCCGGCCCCGACGGTGTGGTTGCCGATCGTCACGTGGTTCACGAATGCCGTGCCGCCCTGGCCGACGATCCCGGAGTCGAAGTTGTTGTCGACGCTGATCCCCGTGTAGTTGCCGCCGGCAGCCGAGAGCATTAGCCCGGCGGAGTGGGTGTAGGGGTTCGTCTGAAAGCTGTACGGATAACGATTGACGTATACGTAGGTGCTTCCGGACTGGTACTGCCGCCAGCCTACGTTGTCAATCCATGAGTTCCGCCCAATTGTCCCCCCGGTGACCTCGGCGCTGGCGGATTCGACCCGGAGCCCGTACCCGAGGAAGAACTCGTATATGGATACACTGCCGCAACTTGCTCCACCCATGGACGCAAGGTATTGCGGCCATGCATCGACCGCTGATGAGGGCTGCCCATTGTCGAGGATCGTGTTCCCCGCCAACGTAGGATGAGATCCGTTCGTAACCATGATCCCGTTGGCTTCCCATGTTGCATACATGACGCATCCGCCCTGTTTCGTTGTAGCGGTTTCCAGGTACCTGGCCAATTGAATGCGGTTGTTCAAGAGAGTTGGCGAGCCCCCCGCGATAAGGAGATTCCCGCGTGTTCCAAACTGGATCGTCGAATTCGAGATGGTCACGTTTGACGAGTATATCTGAACCCCGTACACCAAGGTTTGGTTACTCCCCCACATGTGCTGGATCAGGGCGCCATCGATGGTGGCGGCGCCGTGGATTTCGAACCGGTATGTGGCCGCGGCCGCGGCGGCTTGGATGACGCCGCCCTGCACGTTGAGCGTCCCGCCCGGCTGGACGGTGATCCCGTACGCGCCCGGGTAGGGGGAGTCGATGCGCAGGTCGACATTGGCAAGGTCCAGGACGACGCCGTTGGGGACCGTCACGTTGCCCACGATGTTGTAGGTGCCTCCCGAGACGGCCGTGTCGCTCCCGACGTACCAGTCGCCCGTGGGAGGCGGGGGGACCGCCGCGGCGGCAGGGCCCGTGCCCGCCCACAAGAAGAACGCGGCCGCGGCAAGGACGAGTGCGGGGGCCGCTGCCCGGGGGCCGGCCGACCGCCGAGGTCGCGAGGTCATTGGCTCACGGCCTTCCGCTCCCATCCTGCACCGTCCGTTTCAAGCCCGAGTCCCCATTTAAGCGTTCTGAGTCAGGCCCGCACGTGCCGCCGGGTCGTGGTCAGCCGCGCCGGAGGCGGCGGCCGGCCCAAGCGGCCGCGCCGGCAAGCGCGATCGCCGCCAGGGCGGCCGTTGCCTCCAGGCCGGGCAGGCCCCCCGCGCCGTTGCCGCCCCCCGGCCCGCCGGCCGTTCGGAAGGAGGAGGGCGCCGACGCGATGGGGTTGCCGGCAAGGTCGATCCCGGCCACCACGACCGTGTAGTCCATCCCGGCGGCGAGCGGTGCGCTGGGGACGAACCCCGCCGTCCGGCCGGTGGTGTCCAGCGTGAGCGTCCCTTCGGCGAGGTTGCCGGTGGAGTCCCGCAGCTCGACCGAGAGGGAATTCGCCGCCAGGGCCTCGCTGAAGGTGAGCGTGATGCGCGAGCCCACGTCCACGTTCGTGGCGTTCTCCGCCGGCGTGCGGCCAGTCACGGTCGGACGTTGGGTGTCCAGCGTGATGTGCAAGACGGGGGTCGCGGCGCTGGTCTTGAACTCGGGCGCCACGGCCGGGTCAGGGTCCACCGCCTTCGCCGTGACCGCGTTCTCCCCCGGCCCGAGGATGACCTCCACGGTGAACCGGCCGCCCGTGTCGGCGTCGGCGCTCTTCCGCAGCGCGCCGCTCAGGAAAACCTGGACTTTCGTGCCGGGCTCCGCCGTCCCCGTGAGGGTGGCCGTAACGGAGTTCGTGACGGCCGGGTGCGGGTCGAACTGGGGCGCGGCGGGAGGCACCGTGTCCTGCGGCGTCCCGACGACGCGCGGGCCCCGCGGCGACTCGTTGGGGACCTCGTCAAAGGCGGCGACCTCGTAGGAATAGCCCCGGCCGTTGACCAGCCCCAGTTGCGTCCACGAACGGACCTCCGGACCCACGGTTGCCGCAAGTTCGAAGCCACCCGCCGAGGAGGCGTCCAAGTAGTAGATGCGGTAGCCCGCGACATCCGGGTCGGCGGGAGCGGTCCACGTCACGGTGAGCGCACGGCCGGCGGCCACGACCTCCACGTCGGTGGCCGGTGGGGCGCCCGGACGGACGGTGTCGGCAGGCGTCGCCGACAGCGAGTTCGACGGCGCCCCGAGCCGGCCGCCGAGGTCGAAGGCCGCGAGGCGGAACTCGTAGGAGCGGCCGTCCGTGAGGTTGGCGACCTCCACGGTCCGGAGCCCCCCGGCAACCGAGGCCACTTCCACCCACGACGACCCATCGAGGCGGTAGACGCGGAAGCCGTCGATGTCGTCGTCCGAGGCCGTCCACGAGAGGGCGACGCGGTTCCCGGTGGGGGCGGGGGCCGCCGACACCAGGGTCGGCGGGGCGGGGGCCTGCGTGTCCGTCGTGCGGACGGCCACCACGTTGCTGAAGCCCGAGCGGCGGGAGACCTTGTCGATCGCCTGCACGGCGACGTAGTACGTGTTGTCGCGGTTCAGCCCCGTGATGGAGAGCGAGGTGACGTCCGTCATGCCAAACGATGTGAACGCCGCGGTGTCGTTCACCGTGCCGAAGAGGACATCGTACCTCACCGTGTCCACCGTGTTGGCGTCCCACTGGACCTGGATGGCGACCCCGGACGGGTCGGCCTCGGCGGCGACGTTCTGGGGGACGGGCGGCGGCGTGAGGTCGTCGATCGTGACCGACAGGGTCTGCGTCGCGGCCGACAGGAGCCCGGCCGGGTCGGCCGCGCGCACGAAGTACGAGTACGCGACCTCCTCCGAGAGGCCGCTGTCCGTGTACGCGAGCGTGGGGTGCGAAAGCGTCGCTACCAGCGTGAAGTTGGGGCCGGCGCCGGCTCGGCGGAAGACCAGGTAGCTGAGGGTGTCGTCGCTGTTCGCGCTCCAGCCGAGGGCCACCGAGTGGTTCGAGGGGTTGGGGATGAGCGAGAAGTTCCGGGGCATCGCGGGCGGGACCACATCCTGCGGCACGCCCGACACGATGGCCGAGGGCGCGCTCGTAACCCCCCCGAGGGGGTCGGTCTCCGTCACGTAGAACCAGTAGCGCACGCCGTCCGTGAGCCCCGTCACCGTCAAGTCGGTCCGCGGGAGCGTCTGGTTGCCGACCGGCGCCCAAGTCCCGGACGCGTTCGACCAGACGGTGAAGAGCGAGCCGTCGGTCGCGTGGAGGTCCCACTGGACGGTGAGCGACCGGCCCTCAGGGGGGGCGGTGAGGGCCACGCCGACCGGCGGCAGCACGAGCGAGTATCGGATGCTGATCCGGCTCACGTTGAGCGCGCCGCCGCCGCTGAAGTTGAAGGAGAGCGGGACCTCGATGTTCCCCGACGCGTCGGCGTCCGCCTGGTGGTCATCGATGTAGGACTGGATAGCCGGGCCGAGCCCGAATGCCGTCGCGTTGCCCCGCAGCGCGCCCGCACGGTTCCAAGATGGGACAGAATCCACGTAGATCGTCGCCTCTTCGGGGAAGGCGCTCGAGGAGCCGTAGTAGAGGAAGACGTTCCCGGGCGCAAACGAGCCGTTGATCCCCGAGCGCGCCGTCACCGCGAACTCATCGAAGCCGTCCTGGTTCAGGTCCCCCACGCCGCGCGTGCGCCAGCCGAATTCCTCGGCTGCAGTACCGCTGGCGGGCTGGTGGTTAACGACGACGGCCGCACCTGCGCTCAGGTTCTGCGCGGTATAGAGGTAGAACCGCCCGTCCCATGTGTTGTAGCGGTTCCCCGACACGACGAGGTCGGGCAGGCCGTCAGCGTCGATGTCCCCGACGATGTCGCCCCCAATGCCGAGGTTCTCCATCCCGCCGCTCTGCGCGTCGATCACCCGGGTGGGCGAGGCTGCGTAGGTCGCGTTTCCGCCCCCGGCGAACACGTAAACCGCCCCGTTGTTGATCCGGAAGGGGGCGCCAACGACGAGGTCGGAAACGCCGTCGCCCGTGAGGTCGGCCCCCCCCGCGAGGGAATACCCAAAGTACTCGGTCCCGGAGGGTGAATACGACCACCGGAGCGCAAGCGCCGTCGAGTTCGCCACCCCCTCGTAGACGGCGGCGAGCCCAACCGAGCCGCCATTGTCGGGCGCGCCCACGGCAAACTCGCCGAGGCCGTCGCCGTCGGTGTCCCCGAGGCTGTAGAGCGTCTCGCCGAAGAGGGTCGAGCTGTTCCACGTTATTTGCGTGACGCTCGTGTTGTCGAGGCCGGAGGCGCCGCCCCAGAAGACGTTCACGCGCCCGGTGGACCCGAGGTAGTAGGGCTCGGACACCACGAGGTCGTCGTACCCGTTGCCGTCGACGTCGGTGTGGCCAGCGAGCCCGCGGCCGAAGCCGTAGCTGTTCGGAGACGACAGGTTGAACGTGAGATTCAGGGAGGGCTCGTCCGGCAGGCCGCCAGACGATCCGTAGAAGATGTGCACGACCTCCGGGGCTCCGTTCCAATACTCCCAGCCGCAAGCGGCCACCAGGTCGTCGACCCCGTCGTTGTTGTAGTCGCCGTGCGTGATGGAGTGGCCGAACCCGCATGTGGCGCTGAGGGCCGGCCCCCACTCCCAGTCAAACTGGCGCGGCGTAAGAGGCCCGGCCGTCCCGTAGTAGACCTCCACGCCCCGGCCGGCGATGACCTGCGACCGGGTCGAGCCCGCCCACCCGATGGCAAGGTCGTTGAACCCGTCATCGTTGAAGTCGGCTGCATCCACTCCCTGGCCAAACTGCATCTGGTGGTCCGTGGTCGTCCCGCGGCCCGACATGTTGACGACCGTGGGCCGGAAATTCCCCGTGAGGTTGAGCGACGCGTCGACGATGCGCGCCGACGCGTTGAGCGTGACGAGGACCGTGGTGTTCGACGAGCCGGCGCCGGGAGGGAGGGTGGCCTCGAACGACTGGACCGATTGGCCGAGAATCGAGACGGTGTCCTGGATCCGCACGGCGGACGCGTCCATCGAGGCGGGTCCCGCGGGGGACACCGAGAGCGCGAGCAGCGCGCCGACCACGAGGTAGCAGGAAACCATTCCAGATACGCACTTTCGCCGAACTTGCAAGGGGGGCCGCCTCCCCCCGCCAATCCCGAGGCACCCTATATAAGGTGTCTTGGATCGGAGCCCGCGTGGGGTGCGGCTGCCCCAAATTCAGGGCGGCCGAATCTCCTTCCGCTGCGCCGGGTGCCGTGCCACGGGCGCGAGCCAGCGCTTAAATATCGTCATCCGGTAGCCCACTTCCTGCGACAAGGAGCGTTCAACCCATGCCTCTCGACCTCGACCTGACGCGGCTCCGCAAGGGGACGGAACTGCTCAAGCGCGGATTTGCCGCCATGCAGAAGGGTGGTGTCGTCATGGACGTCACCGACGCGGCGCAGGCGCGGGTGGCCGAGGAGGCCGGTGCCGTGGCGGTCATGGCGCTCGAGCGCGTCCCGGCGGACATCCGCGCGCAGGGCGGGGTGGCGCGCATGGCCGACCCCGGCAGGGTCCTCGAGATCATCGACGCCGTGACCATCCCCGTGATGGCCAAATGCCGCATCGGGCACTTCGTGGAGGCGCAGATCCTGCAGGAGCTCGGCGTGGACATGATCGACGAGTCGGAGGTGCTCACCCCCGCCGACCCGCACTACCACGTCGACAAGCGCCCGTTCACCGTGCCCTTCGTCTGCGGAGCGCGCGACCTCGGGGAGGCGCTGCGGCGGGTCGCGGAGGGGGCGGCCATGGTCCGGACGAAGGGGGAGGCCGGGACGGGCAACGTGGTCGAGGCCGTGCGCCACCACCATGCGGTCGCGGGCGCCATCCGGTCGCTCCACGGGAAGACCGAGGCGGAGCTTGGGGAGGCGGCGAAGGAGCTGCGCGCGCCGGTCGAGGTGGTCGTCGAGACCGCCAAGCTGCGCCGGCTCCCGGTGGTCAACTTCGCGGCGGGGGGGATAGCGACGCCCGCCGACGCCGCGATGATGATGCAGCTCGGCGTGGACGGCGTCTTCGTCGGGTCCGGGATTTTCAAGAGCCAGGACCCGCCGAAGCGTGCGCGGGCCGTGGTGGAGGCCGTGCACAACTTCGACGACCCGAAGGTGCTCGCGGAGGTCTCCCGCGGCCTCGGCGAGGCCATGGCCGGGATCGAAATGGCCGCTATCCCGAAGGACCAGCGGCTCCAGGAGCGCGGCTGGTGAGGCCGCGGGCCCTCCCGCTTATTCTTCCTCGGCGTCGCGCCGCACGTCGCGGTCGGCCCCGCCCCCGCCCCCCCCGCGCGCCCGCCAGGCGCGGTAGCCCGCAAAGCCGAGCGAGCCAGCAATCACGGCGATGCTCCCGTAGGCGATGGCGGCAAGCGCGGCGGTCGGCGGGGCGCCCGGCGGCGTGTAGGGGTCGATGTGGACCGTGGACTGGCGGACCACGCTTTCGCGGCCGTCCGTAAGGGTGAGTGTGACCGTGTAGTCGCCGGGGAGCGCGTACACGTGGGTGGTCGTCGGGCCCGTCGCCCGCTGGCCGTCGCCGAACGTCCACTCGACCACGACCTCATCGCCGTCCGGGTCGACGAGGCCGAGGGCCTCGAACGCGAGCTCGCGGCCGGCCTCCCCGCGCTCGGGCGCGCCGAGCGCCGCATGCGGCGGCCCATTGTGGACCAGCACGGTCACCGTCACCGTCACGCGCGCGATGCTCTGCCCGTCCGTGGCGGCAAAGACGAACACGTAGGTTCCCGCCGACCGCCGCGGCGCCTGCCACCCCGTGACGGTCGCGTTGGGGGGGCCAGACTCGAGCCAGACCTCCGGGGTCGTGCCGTCCGGGTCGAAGGCCCGCGGGTCGAATGTGATGACGCCGCCCTCCCGCACCGACGTGTTGCTCCGGACGGAGAGGACGGGCGGGTCGTCGGCGGCCACGACCACGATCGTGAGGTTGACCGTCAGGTTGCCGCCGTACGGGTCGGTCACGGTCATGGGGACCGTCGTGGAGCCGAAGAACTGCGGGGCGGGGACCACCTCGACGCGCGACCCGTTGACGGTGACACGCACGAATTCGGCTTCGCCGAGCGACACATCGAAGTCGCCGCCGGGCCCCGTCGGCGCGAAGTGCGCCATGAGGTCGAGGTCGAAGCTGCCGTTGCCGTCCTCAGGCACGACGAACGGGTCGTAGGCGCGGAGCACGGTGGGCGGAACGGGGTTGGTGACGTTGAACGTGACCTGCGCCGGGGGGCCCCACGCCTTCCCGTCGTAGGCGCGCGCGCGCAGGGTGTGCGGCCCGTTCGTCATCGCCAGCGTGCCCAACCCGTAGGACCAGGCGTCCGACCCGGCCGCTGCGAGCCACGGGCCGCCGTCGACCGACACCTGCACCGACGCGACGGCGTCGCCGGCATCCGGGTCGCCCGCCACGCCCGCCGCGGTGTAATTCCCGCCGACGCGCTCCCCATCGCCCGGGCTGACGATCACCACCACGGGCGGCGTATCGATGGCGATGGTGGTGCTGGCGCGGAGGTATCCAGCGGCCGTGGCCGTCGCTGTCCATACGGCGTCAGCGGCGCCTGTGACGAGCTCGAAGGCCGCCTTGCCACGGGCGTCGGTGCGGCCCCACCCGCGAAGGTCTCCAACCTCGTCGAGCACGGCGACGGTGGCGTTCTCGACGGGCGCCGCACCGGCCTCCACGGAGAACGAGACGTTCGTCCGCGTGTTCGGCGCGACGGTCTCGGGCCCCGCGATGGTGAGTGACCGGGGCGGCCCCGACCACGCGGCCGAGGCCGGGTCGCCTAGGAGCGTGAGCCCGGCGAGGGTCGACCGCAGCTGCGGGTCGTTCGGGTCGAAGGCGGGACCGAGCGACGCCCGCGCCTCGGCGACCAAGCGCCCACGCGCGGCGTCGACCGCCTCGCCGACGGTCGTCCCGGAGGAGAGGAGCTCCTCGACGACGAGGGACGCCAGGGTCCAGCCGCCGCGCGGGGAGCCCGGCCCCGCGCCGAGCGAGGTCGGCCCCGTGAAGCCCACGGCGTGCGCCGCCCCGCCGTTGGCGGAGAGCAGGGCGCGCTCGATCGACGCGTCCCCCGGCAGCGAGAAGTTCGCGCTGTACCCAAATGCCGCCACCGCGACCGGGAGCTTCGCGCCGTTCGAGAGGCTGTCGAGGGCGAGGGGGCGCGCCACCGGGAGGAACACGGAACTCGCGCCGTCGCCTGCGTACTCGGTCCCGGGGCCGCCGGCGAGCGGGTTGTCGCGCCCGCCCACGACGATGACGGAGGCGCCGCCCGACCACTCCGCGAGGACTTGGGCCTCCGAGAGGTTGTCGGCCGACGGGGAGAACGGGGCGGGCCAGCCCGGGTAGTCCGAGAGCGCCACGGGCGTGAGGCCCCGGGCGGAGGCTGCGGCCGCCGCGGGCGCGAACGCGACGGCCGCGTCGGCCACGGGGCGGTCGTCGGGCGCCCACCCGGCCGGTGGCGTGGCCACCGGCAGGCCGAACACCGCGCGCTCCGCCCAGGAGCCCCCAGGAGGCGACGCCTCCCACGAGAGCAGGCGGCCGAGGTACCCGGAGAGCTCGGCCTGCGTGTTCACCGGGATCCGGCCCACGTGCAGGTCGGGAGAGAGCGACCACGTGTCGTCGGATATGCCGTACCACACGTCGCCGCCGGGGTACTCGTCCCCGTAGTCCGAGGCGTTCAGGAAGTCTGCCGCCGTGACGGCGTAGAAGTAGTCCGACACCATCGACCGCTGGTCGTTGGAGAGGGCCGCCCCCGCGGTGCGGTTGGCCACCTGGAGCGTGCGCGACGGGACGACGGGGTCGTCGCCCACGAGCAGCAGGAACTCGAACCGGGCGTCGGAGGCCTTCCGCGCGGCGACGAACCGGTGGATCGCGTCCGCGAGGTCGCGCGCGCCGACGGACGACTGGTACGCGATCAAGTGGGAGATGGTAACGATGTCCGTGCGCAAGCCCTGCGCCTCCCGCCATGCCTTGAGCGGGAGCAGGGTTTCCTGGAAAGCGTCGGGCGCGATGATGAGCTCGAGCGGCGCCTCGGACGCCGGGGCGGCGAGGGCGGCGGGAAACGCGGCGGGGCCCGCCGCCACGGCGAGGAGCACCGCGGCGGCGGCCCACCCGCGCCAGCGGTTGTGCAGCGGGTCCACCACGGCGCGAGCCTCCCCCAGGGGCAATAAAGCCGTCGCGGCCGTCGACGTCGGGGGCCTCCCACGGCCACAGCGCGCGCGTCGCGCGCGGTCGCTACCCGTAGAAGGTCCAAGCCGCCACCGCCGCCGCCAGGTTGACGAGCAGGTGGCCGACCATCAGGCCGAGCACGCACTTCCAGCGGGCGTAGGCCCAGCCGGTCGCGGCCCCCGCGCCCACTAGGAACACCCCCGCGCCCAGGTCCCCGAGGACTTCCCGCAGCCATAGCCACTCGATGATGTGCCCGGCGCTCCACGCCGCCAGCTGGACGGCTTGCGCCCGGCGGGCGCCCCAGAGCGCTTCCGCCTCGTGCTGCACCACGCGCTTTGTGAAGTAGTCGACCGCCCCCACATGGGCGAAGGTGGCGACTGCCCAAGCCGCCCCGCCGGGGAAGGCGAACGCCGCTCCCGGCAACCCCGCGAAGTACTTCGCCGGCGCCCCCGGCACGGCCGCAACCACCCATGCCGCAAACGGCGCGTACACGGCCGCGGAAAGGAGGAACGTGCGGTCGAGCCTCCCCCAATCCGCAGGCTCCCCCCACCGCCAAAAGGCCAGCGCGGGGATCGCCAGGAACGGCACGCCGACGACGACGGCGTCCGGGAGCTGCGTGCCCGCTGCCATGGCGGCGCCGCGCAGGCCCGCGTAGCCGGCCGCGGCCGCCACGCACAGCCCGACGAGCCGCGCCAGGCGGTCGCGGTCCGTGAGGTCGCGCGCGCCCGCGGCTTGCGGCAATCGAGACCTCCCGGGCGCCCGCGCCCCGCGATGGGCGCAGGCGCCGCAAAAGCTCTGCGCCCCGTCCCGTGCCTCCCCCCTGCAAGTCCTTCGATCCTGTCCGGCGCGCCGGGGAAGAAACTAATATGTAGCCCACGGTGCGATCGAGCGCGAGCATTCCCTTGTAGAATTGCTGGATCGCGGGGGCTCCTTCCACGTGCTGAACTCGGCGCGGGCATGGGACTACGCCACCTACGGCCCCATCTCCGCCGCGGCGCTCGCCGCCGGCGGCGAATACGTGGTCGCCGGGAGCCAGGACGGGAACCTGTACGCGTTCTCGCGCGAAGGCGAACTGCTCTGGTCGCAGGCGCTCGGCGCGCCGATCGGGCGCCTCGCCTACTGCGCCAACGGGAACTACGTTGCGGCCGCCACCGAGACGCACGCCGAGACCCTGATCAACTTCTACGGGATCAACGGCGCGCTCCTGTGGAGCCGCAAGGTCGGCAAGCCCGTGCACGGCCTCGGCATCTCCGACGACGGCGGCATCGTCGTCATGGGCTCGGACAACCGCAACATCTACGTCGTCAACTACGAGGGCAGCCTGATCTTCAACCACCGGCTGGGGGGCGAGGTCCCCACGGTGGACCTCACCCGCGACTCCCGCCTCATCTACGCGGGGTGCTACGACGCCTTCGTCTATTGCTTCGACCTTCAGGGCCGCGGCCTTTGGAATTACAAGACGACCGGCCCGGTCGAGAAGGTCATCGCCACGCGCGCAGGCGATGTCGTGTACGCCGTCTCGTCCGACAAGCGGCTCTACCAGCTGAACAAGACGGGCTCGATGATCTCCAACCAGCGCTTCGACGAGACGCCGAACGTCATCGCCATCGATGAGACCGCGCGGACGATGGTGCTCGCGCTCGGGACCGACCTGCTCCTGCTCCACCACAAGGACACGGCGGTCCACAAGCGGGTCCGCCTCGAGGGGCGCGTGCTCGAGGTGGCCGTCTCGGAGAATGGGGAGCACATCGCGTGCTTCACGACATCGAACATCGTCCACTTCTTCGACCGGGAGCTGAACGAGCTCTGGGTGAGCGAGTTCCCGCAGCGGCCGACCGGGCTTGCGATCTCGCACAAGGGGCACTACGTTGCCGTCGGGTGCAACGACAAGCGCGTCTACATGCTCGACAGCAAGGAGCACTACCGCAGGACGCTCCAGGCCGTCACGGAGGCGATCGGGGAGGCCAAGTCCACGGGGATGGTCGTGCTGGAGGCCGAGGTGCTTGCGCAGAAGGCCGGGCAGGAGCTCGAGGCCGAGGCGTTCTCGTCGATGCTGAAGTACGCGGAGGCCGCGATGAAGATCGTCAGCCGCCAGCGCGAGCGGGCCAAGCCGCAGATCTCCGTCCTCGGGGTGGTCGGCGAAGCGTTCCGCCGGGGCGAGACGACGGCGGTGCGGGCCATCGTGATGAACACGGGGCTGGGGCCCGCGAAGAACATCTCGTTCCGGTTCGAGGGGCCCGTGCGCGCGGAGGCGGCGCCCGCGCGCGAGTACCTCAGCGTCAACGCGTGGTACGAGGACAACTGGGAGCTGCGGGCGACGGAGGGGGGCGACCACGTGCTCAAGTTCCGCACGATGTGGCACGACGCGGCCGGCACGATCCAGACGGCCGAGGCGGCGAGCCCGCTCAAGGTGGCGGAGTCGCCGAAGCCCCTGGTGTACAAGAAGTCGCAACCCCTGATCCAGCTTGGCAATGTGCAGAAGCTGATCCAGAAGGTGCAGGCCGACCGGAGGGCCGGGCGGGTGCCGCCGCCGCCCCCGATGCTCGCGGGGGCGGGGGGCGGTGGCGACGGTGACCCCCTGGGCGAGGCCGCGTCCCTCAAGTGCCGGCGGTGCGGTACGCTGCTCCAGGAGGACTGGAAGGCGTGCCCGAAGTGCGCGACGCCGGTCGGGTAGGCGGCGGCCCGCCGCTGCGGCCCCTCTCCGCGCGCGTGCCCGCGCTTGCCACCGACGGCCGGTCCTTCTTCACGCGGCACGGGGGCGGGGGGCGGCCCGCCTACGGCGAGGAGGTCGTCCGGGGGCCCGACGGGCACCCGTGGCGGCGCTTCGAGCCCCGGCGCTCCAAGACGGCCGCGGCGCTGCACGCGGGGGGCCTCGGACCGGAGCTCGAGGCGGTGCTCTCGTCGCCTCCGCTCCTGTACCTTGGCGCGGCGAGCGGCACCTCGCTCTCGCACTTGGCGGACATCGTGGCGCCGGAGCCCGCGTACGGCGTGGAGGTCGCACAAAGGTCGTTCGCGGACCTGCTGGAGAACCTGCGCCCCTGGCCGAACGTCTTCCCGGTCCACGCGGACGCGCGCCGGCCAGCGGCGTACGCGGCGCTGGTGGGGCGCGCCGGCGCCATCGTGCAGGACGTAGCCGCCGCCGACCAGGTGGCGGTGCTTGCCGGAAACGCCCGCGCGTTCCTGCCGGACGGCGCGCCGGCCCTCCTCTTCCTGAAGGCGCGTTCCGTCGATTCGGGGGCCGACCCGCCGGCCGTGTTCGAGGAGGCGCGCGAAGCGCTTGCCGCCGCGGGGTTTGGGGTGCGAGAGCAGCGCGCGCTCGAGCCTTTCGACCGCGACCACCGGGCGTTCCTCGTACGGTGGCGGGCCGCCTAGGGCCGCGAAGCGTATTTCAGCCCGCGCCGGATGGCCCCGGCGATGCCTTCGCTGCGGGGCGAACGCTGCGCCGTGACGGGTGCGGCCGGGTTCATCGGTCCGCACCTCTTGCGCGCGCTCGCGCGCAGCGGCGCCACCGCGCGTGGCTTCGACATCAACCGGCGCGCGGTCGCCGCGCTGCGGGCGGGCCTGCCGCGGGGCGCCACGCTGGAGGTGGCGGACGCCGCGCGCGGACGGAAGGTCAGCGATGCGCTGCGGGGGACATCCGTCCTCTTCCACCTGGCGGCAGACCCGGACGTCCGCAGCTCCACCGCGCGGCCGCTCGGGCACTTCGAGGCCAACGCCGTGGGCACGCTGCGCGTGGCCGATGCCGCGCGGCGCGCGGACGTGGGGAGGATCGTCTTCCCGTCGACCTCCACCGTGTACGGCGACGCCACGGTCGTCCCCACGCCGGAGACGTATGCGCCGCTCCGCCCGATCTCCGTGTACGGGGCGAGCAAGCTCGCGGGCGAGAACATCCTTGCGGCCTACGCGGCCACCTACGGCATCGACTGCGTGGCGCTGCGCCTCGCCAACGTCGTGGGGCCCGGCGCGACGCACGGCGTGATCGTGGACCTCGTAGAGAAGCTCAAGCGCGACCCGCGGCGCCTCGAGGTGCTCGGCGACGGCACGCAGCGCAAGTCCTACGTCCACGTAGAAGACATGGTCGCCGCGACGCTGCTCGCGGCCCGCAAGGCGCCCGCCGGGTTCCAGGTCTACAACGTTGGGTCGAAGGACGCGGTCGTCGTGGACGAGGTCGCGCGCGCGGTGGTGGAGGCGATGGGCCTCGAGGGCGTGGAGCTCGTGCACCGGCCGGTGGCCGGTGGGCGCGGCTGGGCCGGCGACGTGAAGGTCATGCACCTCGCCATCGAGCGGATCCGGAAACTCGGGTTCACGCCCCGCTACGCGTCACGGCGGGCCGTCCGCGAGACCGCCCGCGCGGTTGCGCGTGAACGCGCGGCGGGCGCGAAGGTATAAGCGGCCGCGGCCGTGCGCACCCCCGCGGGTCCGTGGGGTAGCTTGGTATCCTGCGAGCTTTGGGAGCTTGTGACCTCCGTTCAAATCGGAGCGGACCCACTCCCTCACACTTCCCCCGGGAGAGCAGCCGCCTACCCGACGCCGCCCGCGGGCCGTGTCGGCTAGAACTTGATTCCCGTCAGCGTCTTCGTGTCGATGACCCCCGGGATCGTCCGGATCTTGTTCACGACAATCTGGCCGAGGTGGTTGAAGTCCTTCGTGTCGATCTTCGCGATGAGGTCATACTCCCCGAAGAGCGGGTGGAGCTCCACAATCTCGGAGATCTCCTGGAGGCGGTTGTACACCTCGTGCTCTTTGGCCGGCGCGGTTGAAACCAGGACAAATCCGATGACCATGGTGATCCGGCCTATTGGAGGCCGCTCCGCGCTATATAGAGCTTTTCGGCTCGCGGGGGAACTCGCTCTGCGGCCCGCGGGAAACGGGGGGCCCGAAAGGTCTTTACACCCGCACGGCCCGGCCCGCCCGAGGCGTCTCCGGTGGCGGTTCGCGACGTCGAGTTGACCGCAATCGAGGCCAAGCGCTTCACGCGGCGGGGCGAGCGCGCACCGATCGACCGGCTCGACCAGAACAGCTCCGTGTCGATGATCGTGCCCGTCGACGAGAAGACCGCCGACGTGGAGTTCCGTTTCACGGTCACCTACGGGGCGGTCGCGTCGATCCGCATCGAGGGTCGGATGCTCTACCAAGGCGACGCGGAAAAGCTCGCGGCGACCTGGAGGGAGAAGCGGAACATGCCCAACGAGGTGGCCTCCGAGATCCACACGGCCGTGATGGGCGCGTGCATACCCGAGGCCGTGCTCGTCGCGCGCGACCTCCACCTGCCGCCGCCGGTCCCCCTCCCCCAGGTGCGCTTCGAGCAGAAGGGGCCGGACAGCAAGGCGAGTTTCCGGCCGGAAGTGGCGTGACACGCGCGCGCTGGACGCGTTGCGCGGGTGCGTCCTCCCCGGTAGGTTTTATAACGCCAGCGCCCGTCCTCGCGCGCAAGAGGCGGAGCGCGTGGAACCGTCGAGAACGGGATCGGACATGGCTGCCCTCCGGGGCGAGATCGACACCGCGCACCGCGACAGCGAATCCAGGATGCGCGAGGACCTGAAGAAGGCGGCCGACAAGCTGCAGAAGCTGTGGGACGCTTACGAGATGCAGGAGCGCGACGTGGTCAAGCTGAAGGAGCGCATCTCCTTCATCGAGCAGGAGCTCCTCCAGAAGGACAACATCATCGCGAACATGCGGGCGGCGCTCGAGTCGCGCGACACGCGGCTGCGGGAAGAGGAGATCGAGCTCGTCACGGCGAGGCGGTCGCTCGAGTCGGCCGAGCCGAAGATCAAGTCGCTCGAGTCGCAGCTGCGCAACGCCGAGACCCGGTACTCGAACGTGCTGAAGCTATGGCAGGCCTCGTACGAGTCCGCCCGCTTCTGGAAGAAGGCGCACGAGGAGCAGAACGAGTGGTTCGAGAGCCACCTCGGGCTCGTGGGCAACCTGAGCCGGGCGCTGGACGAGCGGCAGGACATGCTCGCGCGCGTGCGGCGCGAGTCGGCTGCGCTCGACATCGAGGAGCAGGCCCGGCGCGCGGCGCTCAAAGGGGCGGAAGGCGCCCCGAAGTCGCCGTAGGCCGGCCGCGCGCGAGGGTCGCCCCACCCGCGGGGGCCCGCTCTCCCCCTACCGCAGCGGCGTCGTGCAGAAGGGGCACCGCGCCCACGTGGGCTGCACCGGCTTGTGGCACTTCGGGCACTCCGACTTGCCCTTCGCGGCCTCCTCGAGTGCCTTGCGCGCGGTGGTCGCCGTGTCGCGCGCCGCCTCGAACTCCCCGTCGTCGAAGGTGCTCCGCGCCTCCTTGAGCCGCTCCTCGGCCGTCTCCACGTTCAGCCCCTTGGCGCGCGCCTCGTCGATCTCGGCCGCAACGACGTCGATCCGCCGGATCGCCACGTGGCGCGCCATGTCGTGCAGGGCCTCCTGGATCCGGTTCTCGGCCTCCGCGACGAGCCGGATGGCGGTCTCCGGGTCTCCTGCCGCGCGGGCGGAGTCCGCCTCGTTGATGAGCGCGTCGGCCCCCGCGAAGTCGGCCGCGACACCGTCCTCCTCCCCCGCGAGCATGAGGACGCGCGCGTAGTCGATCATCCCGTCCGCGCGGGCGTTGAGGTGGTCGCGAAGCCCGGTGACCGCGAGGTAGCGCGCGCGGTTGAGGTAGCGGGAGGCCGTGTCCTTGTGGCCGTCCTCGCGCATGCGCGCGGCCCGCTCGAGCAGGTCGCGCGCGTCGGCCGTGTCCGCTCCCCCCGCCCCGGCCTTCTCCACGGACTCCGAGGCAATCCCCGTGTACTGGTCGAAGTTGTCGTACGCGCACAGGTCGCCGTACATCGCGTGCCCGCAGTCGGGGCAGGCGTTCCCGAGCTGCGCGTACTCCTCGCGCGCCTCGTGGTCGCGCTCCTCCGCCGCGAAGTCGGTCGCCGTGTGCTCGTCCTTGATGCCGATGTCCAGCACCTTGGGCCCCGCCTGCGCGGCGCTGATCGTCTCCATCTTCTTGACCACCGTCTTGCGCTCGCCGCCCGAGAGGATCTCCGCGAACACGGTCCTCGCGGTGGCCATGAGGTCGTTGCACTTCTCGTAGTCGGAGTACGAGAGCTGGAACTCGGCCTGCTGGATGAGGCCGCTCACGTCGGAGAAGTCGTGGCCCCTGGCCTTTCGCACCTCGGCCTTGAGGGCATCGATGGCGTCGGTGATCGTGCAGCGCGGGCAGGGGGCGTCCCAGTCAGCCTTCTGCGTCCCGCAGCGTTGGCACGAGATGACCTGTATCTTCTCCGTGACGACGAGCGGCTTCTCCTTCGCCAGGATGGTGATGCCGCTCGACGAGAGCCCGGCCGGCACCATGAGCGCGAGCCGCTGGCGCCGCCGCACGTAGTACTCCGGAGGGTTCTTCCCCGCAATCTTCTTGAGCAGCGCGGCCTCGCGTTCCTGCTCGGCCTTCACGCGGGCCTCGATCTCGGCGCGGGCGGCCGCCTCCGCCGCATGGCGGGCGGCGTCCTCCTTCCGCTTCTTCATGTATAGGAATCCGATGACGCCGGCGGCCGCCACGCCGATCCCGATGGCCGCGGGGGTGGCGTAGTCGGGCGGGAGGGGGCCGATGGGCTTTTGGACCATGAAAACGTCGATGTCGGCGGCTCCAAGCAGCGTCCCGGCCCCGCCGAACTGGACGACCGTTATGTGGAGGCCTTGGGTATTGTCCACCGGCGTGACGTCCTTGGCCACAAAAGTGATGTTCAGCACCCTGGACCCGAGGGGGGTGTGGACAATCGCATCCAGCCGCTGCAAGTCGGTGTTCCCGTGCTTGATGATCACGCTGGTCGAATTGTAGAAGCGGTCTTGCGTGTTGTTCAACCAAAGCACGAGGCGGACGTCATCGCCGATGAACGGACTCGTATCCGAGATGCTGACGACCTCGACCGTGACCTCGCCGAGAGCGGCGGCCGGGCCGGAGGCCCACAGCCCCGCGGCCACGAGGGCGAGGAGCGCTGCGGCCGTGGCCGGCCGAAGGCGCCGGCCGCCCCGCGGCCGCCCCGTTTCCACGGGTCGCTGGAGCCTATACAGTGCGGTGGAACTGGACAAGCGGCCGGGAAGTCGAAGCGCCGCTTAAGTATCTTTTGAAAACCGGGCCCGGCGCATGGTTGCTGGCCAGCCGACCGGCCGTCAGCGGATCTCGAAGCACAGCCCGAGCCCCGCAGGGGCCGTCACGACGCGCACCCTTGTCCCCGGAGGCAGCCGCAACGGGTCGCGGACGCCCGGCACCCAGCCGGCCGCGAGCGCCCCTTCGGACATCCGCGCGATGGCGAACGCGTAGGGCGCTCTCCCGGCGAACGGCTCCGCCGGGAACCCGATGATCGTGAAGGAGACCACTTCCCCCTCCCCCGACGAGACGAACCGCTCGAAGTCGGTGCCCCCGCAGCCCCGGCAGATGACCGGGACGGTGAAGGACGCCCGCCGGCAGTGGGCACACCGCCGGCCGACGAGCTGCCCCTGCCGCGCGGAGGCAAGGGCCTCTGCGACCGTAGAAGGGCCCCGCGCGGTCTCGGCCGCCCGCATGGGTTACGCCCGCCCCCACAGGTGGACCGCGCACGACCCCCCCGTCGCCCCGATGTTGTGCGTGAGGGCCACGCCCGCGCCCTTCACTTGGCGGCCGCCCGCGCGGCCCTCCAACTGCTCGAACACCTCGACGGCCTGCGCCACGCCCGTCGTGCCCACCGGGTGGCCCTTGGCCTTGAGGCCGCCGGAGGGGTTGACCGGCACCTCGCCCGCGAGGGACGTGCGCCCCTCGGCGGCGGCCGCCGCGCCTTCGCCCTTGGGGAAGAAGCCGAGGTCCTCCGTGGCGAGGACCTCGGCAACGGTGAAGCAGTCGTGGACCTCTGCGAACGACACGTCGCGCGGCGCGAGCCCCGCCTGCGCAAACGCCTGCTCGGCGGCCAGCCGCGTGCTCGGCAACTCCACGAGGCTCGCGCGCTCTTGCAGCTGCGCAGCGCACCCCGCGCGCCCCGCACCGAGCACGGCCACGCCCTCCTTGCCAAGGTCCCGCGCGAGCGGTTCGGCCGCAAGGACAACCGCAGCGGCGCCGTCGGAGAACGGGCAGCAGTCGTAGAGCTTCAGCGGCCAGGAGACGTAGGGCGAGGCGAGCACCTGCTCAACGCTCACGGCCTTCTGGAGGTGCGCGTTGGGGTTGGAGAGCGCGTTCTTGTGGTTCTTGACGGCGACGTGGGCGAGCTGCTCCTCGGTCGCGCCGAACGTCCGGAGGTAGGCGGTGGCCAAGGTGGCGTAGAGGCCGGGGAAGGTACCGCCGGAGCCCGCCTCGAACGCGAAGTCGGACCCGGAGGTGAAGTAGGTGGTGGCCGAGGCGGTACCGAGCATCGAGACTTTCTCGACGCCCACGACGAGCGCGGCGTCGGCGAACCCGCCGGCGACGGCCATGTAGGCCTGATGGATGGCCGCGCCGCCGCTGGCGCACGCCGACTCGACGGAGAGCGTCGCCGCGTGGTCCATCGCAAGCGAGGAGGCGATGAGCGGGCCTAGGTGGCCCTGGTTCTCGACGAGGCCGAATGCGTTGGCGATGTACACATGGTCCACCTGCGCGGGGCCGACCCCCGCCTCGCGGACGGCCGCGAGCCCTGCCTGCGCGCCCGCCTCCCGAAGCGTCTGCTCCATCTTGCCGAACTTGCTCATGGCCGCACCGATCATTCGGACGCTACGGTGGGGAGGTGCTGGCAGCGTGGCCATGGATACCTCGGGCTGTTGGCGACCGGGGGTTGTCCACATATACCCTCTCTTGCACGGATGGCGGCGGCGGCGGCGCCCCCGCATCGCCTATTGCGCGGGAGCGCGATCGCGCCGCCATGGCCGCCGACACGCCCCCGGCAGCGCCGGAGCCGAGCCGGCCTGCGGTGCCGCGGTCCATCACGCTCCACGTCTCCCCCCACATCCGTGAGGTGGATCCCGAGGGCCTTGTGGCCGACCTGCGGTCGGCCGCGCGGGCGGTGCCCGAGATCCTGATTCGCGGGGACCTGCTCGCCGACGCCCAGGCGGCGGGCCGGCGGCCCGACACGCGGAAGGCGGCGGTGGCGCTGGCCACCGGGCGCGTGAGGAGCGCGTATGTCGCCCACGAGTACCTCCCGGCCGCCCCGGGTGAGGAGGCGTTCGAGATGCAGGTCGATGGCGACGCCGCCCCCGCGGCGCTCGCGTCGCTCGCCGGGCGCATGTACGACGGCGAGCGCGCCGCCCGGGCGGCTCTCCCGCTCATTGCGCCCGCAGAGCGCGCGACCGACCGGGTCCACGTGTGGGCGACGCGGCGCCTGCTGGTCACCTATTCGACCGACGACTACCGCTACCACGCGCGCTATGCGGTCCACGGCTACCCGACGGTGTTCAGCGTCCTCGCGCTCCGGTACGCGCCCGCCCCGTCGCGCGAGGCGGAGCTGCACGGGATGGCGCTGCTGAGCCGGGGCGTGCCCCGTGAGGCCGCGGAGGAGGCGGTCGCCCAAGCGTTCGCAGGCGAGGCGTTCGACCCGAGCGACACGGCGCTCGTCACGCGCGCGCTGGCAAGCGCCACCCTCCAAGCCTGTGCGCGCGCGGCGGGGCTTGCGCCCTTCTGCGAGGACGCCCGCTGCCGCCTGTACAACCCGCACCGCCGCCCCGAGTTCATCCGGTCGATCCTAGGGGCGTCCGTGTGCGCCCGCCACCGCGGATGGTTCTGTGGCGACCCGTAAGGCCACGGGCCCACTCACACGTTGGGGGCGGCCGCCGTGCCGTACGCGACCCGGTTGTAGGCCACGTACCAGGCGAGCGGGGCGAGGAGGAGGAGCGCCAGGTGGGCAGGGGCCAAGAAGGGCGCCAAGGTGGTGAGCAGCAGGAGCACGGCGAGGAACTCGTGGAGCGAGAAGAACGTGAGCATCCGCTTGCGGTCGTCCGCCGCCACGCCCCGGACGAAGGAACGTCCCATCAGCCCGACGAGGGCGCCCGCCGCCGCTACGCGCCCGAGGTCCCAAGCCGGCTCGCCGGCCGAGAGGGGGCCCGCTGCGGCCCACGCGGCCAACCCGAACATGAGCACGTGCAGGGGCCAGTGCGCGAGCACGACGAGCCCGTCCGGGCTGCCGTACTTCTCGCCGCGCGCGCGCAGCACATTCACGAGCGTGCGCTTGCCGCCTGCCGCGTCCGACGCATGGTCCTTGTACCCACCCTCGAACGCATTGTTGAAGAAGAGGACGGAGCCGGCCAGGGCCGCGAGCAGCAGGACACCCGGGTCGGTCAGCGCGAGGTACGATTCGGCCGCGGCGGCGCCGGCGCCAACAAACGTGAAGATCGAGAGGGCGAGCAGCGCGTCGCCCCCCGCGAAGCGCTTCCCCAGGATGTTGTAGGCGCCGGCCAGCGCGCACGCGGCGGCCACAAGGACCAAGAAGGCCGCGTCGGTCCGCCACGAGACCCACACGGCGCAGCCAAGCGTCACGACGAGCCCCGCGAGCGCAAGCGCCCACGCGCCTGCGAGCGATGCCTGGCCGGAGGGGAGCGGCTTGGGACGCAGGGTCCCGGCGCGCGCGTCGGTCGCCCGGTCGGCGATCTCGTTGTGCACGAAGCCCCAGATGTGCGCGAAGAAGCCGGTCGCGAAGAGCGTGAGCACGAGCGGGTCAGCCAAAGGGTCGGGGAGCGGCCCCCCCCGCCCGGCGTTGGCGCCGAGGTAACCGTATACCGGGACGGTCGCCGTGGCCCCGGCGGTCTGCAGGCGCGCGAGGTCGAGGTAGCCCCTGATCCCCACGGCCGGGGGATCACCGACCTCCCTTTAAGAGGGGACGGGGCACCCAGGGGGCCGGGGACGCCGTTTACTGCACTCCCGGCAACGTTTATAGACGGGGGCCCCGGAGTCGCCCCCAATGGGCCGAAGGGTATGGCTCCGGATCAACCGCGACGACCCGTCGATGACGCTGACGGAAGTCACGGACAAGATCGAGGAGATCCAGCGGAGGCACCCGGACCTTGAGGTCTTCTTTGACGGGGATGAATTCGCGATCTGCTCGGTGCCGCGGCGATCTTAGCGGGCCGGCCGTGGGCCCGCCGCTCCCTTCACGCCGCAGCGCGCGCGCTAGAGGGTCTCGTCGTCGTCGCGTTCCTCGGGGCCGGCGCGAGCGGCCGTCGGCGCGCGCTTGACGGTCACGCGCTTGGGGAAGAAGCGGAGCAGGATGATGTCCCCGACGCTCTGCACCCAGCGGAAGGGGATGGCGATGTTCCGGGAGTCCTCGACCAGCAGCGGGTTCGTGTCGGTGACGAAGAGCCCGTCGACGCTGGACCCGTCGATGTCGATGATGAGGTTGTTGACATTCCCTAGAAAGATGCCCTTGTTCGTGTAGACCTGGACGCCAATGAGCTCCGAGACTTCTTCGAGCATACCACCCCTCCCCTAAGAGGCACCCGCCGGTCGCGGGGATGCTGCGGTGATGTTTTATAAATATCGGGGCCCGGGCGATCGTGGCGGCCACGGCGCCGCGGCCGTCTGCCTCGCGCGCGCTTTTCCGAAGACAATAGCCGCGCGTGATAGGGGCGGAGGACTCTTTAAATAAGAACGGCCAGCGTGGATGGGCCGCGGCGCCAGCGTCGGTGCCAGAGGCGGAAGTGTCCATGATGGAGGCCCCCTCCGAGCAGGCGCCCACCGCCGCGGCGATGCTTGGCCGCCTGCCCCCGGAGATCCTCCAGTTCTTCTCCAACCCCGGCGGGCACTCCCTGCTGATCAAGGGGCAGGCCGGCACGGGCAAGACGACCTTCGCGCTGCAGCTGCTCGAGTCGCTCTTTGGGTTCGAGCGCAACTTCTACCTGTCGTCGCGCGTGTCGGACCGGACGCTCCTCAACCAGTTCCCCTGGCTCGTCGAGCGGGAGCGCACCGAGCGGCTCCTCTCGGCCTCCCGCCAGTTCCTGTCGGCCATCCACGGCCCCGAGGGGGCGCAGCACGAGCGCGACGCCGAGAAGGCGGACCTGCGGCACGCGAAGGTGTTCCTCCGGGAACTCACCGTGCTCAAGGGGGCGCCGGCCCCCGATGTGGTCGACCGCACGGAGTTCACGCGCGTGGGGGGGATGTTCGACCCCCAGGAGACCCCCGAGGGGGACGGCGAGGAGGGCCCCCGCGACTTCTCCGCGTACCACTCGCTGATGGTGGACTTCGACTCCGACATGCCGGAGATCGAGCGCGCGTACGAGCGCGTCGAGAACGGGCTGCCCAACCAGATCTGCGTCGCCATCGACTCGATCGAGGCGCTCGCGGAGAAGTACGGGATCCCCGCGACGCGGCTTGTCACCATGCTGCAGAAGGACCTCGTGGAGAACACGAACACGCACGTCGTAATCGTCATCGAGGCGGAAGGCCCCACCGCGCTCGACTACCTCGTGGACGGGGTGGTGAGCCTCCAGTTCCGCAAGGTCGCGGAGCGGCAGATCCGGGAGATCGCGATCCAGAAGATGCGCGGCTGCGTGCTCACCCGCCCGCGCTACGCCTTCACGCTCGCGGGCGGCCGGATGACGGCGCTGCTGCCGGCGGCGGCTGACTTGGCGGCGACTGCCGCGCGGTGGGAGCCGGTCGCGCCCCGCGCCCCAGCCCCCCTCTCGTCGGGTTCGCCGGACCTCGACGAGCTCATCGGGGGCGGGTACGGCCGGGGGACGGTCAACCTCCTGGAGGTCGGGCGGGGGGTACCGAACGACATCGTGACGCTCGTCGGCCTGAATGTGGCAGCGAACTTCCTGTCGCTCGGCAACGCCGTCTTTTGGCTCCCGACGCGCGACCTCACGGGCCCGCGCGTGCGCGCGGCGATGGCGGAAACGGTCGACCCCGCGGCGGTGGAGGCGAACCTCCGGGTCGTCGAGATCACCTCGCAGCCAGGGCGCGAGCACCCCGCGTGGCTCCTCCCTGCCGAGCGCGACCGGATCAGCGACTACCTGCGTTGGGACATGATCCGCCACCTCGTGAAGGCGGGCCGGCCCCCGGCGCTCCACATCACGAGCTACGACGCGCTCGAGAGCCGGCACTCGCGCACGACCGAGGACTTGTCCGAGCACTACGCGTCGATCAAGGAGCAGGGGAATGTGGACCTGTCGATCGTCAAGTCGAGCGTTGACGTCCTGGGGAAGGTCGCGGACTTCGCGACGGTCCACTTGCGGCTCGAGTCGATCGACGGGACGGTCGTGCTTATGGGCGAGAAGCCGCACACGGGCGTCTTCCACGTGGGGCTGCCGCCGCGCGGCCATGCGCCACGCCTGCAGTTGACAGCCGTCGTTTGAGCGCGTGCCCCGGCCCCCTGGCACCCGGCAGTTTCCACCGAGACAAGGTACATTAGAGCCCCTCGGGGATCGCGCGGCGGATGGGAGAGCCGCAGCGACCCGACGGCCCGGACGCCTCCCAGCTGGCCGCGTTCCGCCGGAAGCTCGAGGAATTCGAGGCGATGGGGCTCGACACGGAGCCCCTGCGGCGCGCCTTGGAGCAGAACCCGCAGGACTTCGACCGGCAGGCCGAGGCCTTCCTCCGCAGGGAGCTGACGGGCGAGGAGGCGCTCGAGCCGGCCGAGGAGCCGACCGCGGCCGGGCCGGCCGGAGGGGAAGCGCCCTTGGAGGGGGCCGAGCCTGCCGCCGCGCCTGCGCACGCGCCGGAGCCGGTGGGCGGTGCGCGCGAGGAAGGGCCGCCGCCTCGGGAAGTGGCGGGCGGCGAGGAGCCGCCTCCGGCGGAGGCGGCGCGCGATGCGGGGGGCCTCGAGGTGGCCGCCGCCGATGCGCCAAGCGAGTCGGCCACCGACGCGCCCCTAGCGGCGCCGCCCCAGGCTCAAGGCGGCGGGCCTGGACCCGCCGCCGCCACGGCGGGACCGCCGGAAGGCCTCG
>Ga0302046_10000904_pt1 | contig 28346 bp, 24 predicted proteins | sample RVTome_11_FD_200261 | JGI IMG/M metagenome (GOLD analysis project Ga0302046, IMG submission 200261) | Soil microbial communities from uranium-contaminated site in the Upper Colorado River Basin, Wyoming, United States - RVT147D111 (version 2) ... | reverse complement strand
TGTCCTTGGAAAGGCCTGCGGCTAGAGCATATTCCGCGTGAGCGGAATATGCTCTAGTTCGTCGCAACACCGTCGGCCACGATCACCTTCCGGAACATTCCCGTCTCCATGTGCAGCAGGAGATGGCAATGGAAGGCCCACTCACCGACCGCATCCGCGGTCATATCGATTTCGATGATCTGACCGGGGCCGACGCTGACGGTGTGCTTCCTGGGGTTGAAGCGTCCACGACCGTTGCGCAGCTCCGACCACATGCCGTGGAGGTGCATCGGGTGCACCATCATCGTCTCGTTCACGAAACGGATCCGGACCCGCTCTCCGTATTTCAGGCGGATCGGCTGCGCGTCGGAGTATTTGACGTCGTTGATAGTCCAGAAGTAGCGCTCCATGTTTCCCGTCAGTCGCAGCACGATGGTGCGCCCCGGTGCACGGCGGTCCGCGTTCGCCGTCAGACCGCGCAAGTCCCCATACGTCAGTTTCCTGTACGAACCGCCGAATGCCGAGCCGGCATTGGCCGTGAGCTGGCTGGCCGAGCCCGGCGCGTGAAGCCGCATTCGGGCGACGCCTTGAGCGCCACCGGCGGAATGGCCGCCCGGCATTGCCGTCTTCGCGCCGTGGCCCATATGCCGATCGCTTGCCTTCGGTTGACTGCCGCGTGGCTTGCCAGTTGCGGCGAGGCCGGTCCCATCGGACGTTGCGCCGCCAGAGTGACCGCCGCGCGTCCCGCTACCCGGCATTCGCTCTGCGCCGGTTCCATGCGCGGCGTGTGGCGTGACGGCGCCAGGTCTCGTCGTCCTCGCCGATGAACCCGACGACCCAGCCGGGCCGTGACCGACATGCGGACCTTGGCTCGGAGGCTTGGCGCCCGAATTTCCCGAGCCCTTTTGTGTTTGCGCGTCATGGCCATTGGGCACGCCACCAGCGGCCGGGACGCCCTTGACCATCGGCTTCGGCGCCGGCATGGCGCCGCCATGACCGGCGGGACCCATCTCGGACATTTTCAGCAGTGTCGGTGCGCCGAGCGGCGGAACGGGAGCGGCCATGCCCGTGCGCGGCGCCAACGTCCCGCGGGCGTACCCCGACCGGTCCATCGATCTGGCGAAGATCGTGTAGGCCTTCCCGCCTTCCGGCGACACGATCACATCGTAGGTTTCGGCGACGGCGATGCGAAACTCGTCGACATTGACCGGCCGCACGTTCTGGCCGTCTGCCTGCACCACGGTCATCTTGAGGCCGGGGATCTTGACGTCGAAATATGTCATCGCGGACGCGTTGACGAACCGCAGCCGGACCCGCTCGCCCGGCCGGTATAAAGCGGTCCAATTGAGCCGCGGCCGCTGGCCGTTCATCAGATATGTGTAGGTCATCCCGGACACGTCCGCGATGTCGCTGGGATCCATGCGCATCCGGCCCCATTGCGTCCGCTCGCGGATCAATGCGTTACGCCCGTCCGCGCCCTTGGCCCTTTGCAGCCCTTTGAGCAGCCCGAGCAGGGTCGGCCTGTTGAGATTGTAGTAGCCACTATTGCGCTTCAGGTTGGCCAGCACCCTGTGCGGGCTCTCGTCGGTCCAGTCGGACAGTACGATGACGTGCTCGCGGCCGTAGCTGAACGGGTCGCCTTTCGCCGGTTCGATCGCGATCGCGCCGTAGACGCCCGACTGCTCCTGAAGGCCCGAATGGCTGTGGTACCAATAGGTTCCGTTCTGCTTCACCGTGAAGCGATAGACGAATGTCGCGCCGGGCTTGATGCCCGCGAAGCTGAGCGTCGGCACCCCGTCCATGCCAGCGGGCAGGATCAGGCCATGCCAATGGATCGAGGTGTCCTCGTCCAGCCGGTTGGTCACCCGAAGCGTCACGACCTCGCCCTCGCGCCAGCGCAGCGTCGGGCCGGGGACGCTGCCGTTGATGGTCAGTGCCGGCCGCGGCTTGCCGCTGATGCTCAAGATTTTCTTTGATACGACCAGCTCATAGGTCTTCGCCTCGGCCGCCATGGCCGAAAACAAGCCCAGCGCTGTCACGGCAATGAAACGGATCCTCATTCAGTTGCTCCCGATGGCAAAGCGGGCAGCCGTCGCGCTGCCCATGGAGGGACGTGGTGCTTCCACGGCGTGGAATGTCAAGGTCGCGCAAGTGTGAACTCGACGACAACGCCGCCGACAAGAACACGATCATTTGCGCATCATGCCTTTCCGTCCGTGTCCGAGCTCCTTCTGGTGGCCTGGCTTGGGACCATGGGTGTGTCCCATCCACCGCCGGATGTTCGCAGGGATCATCGTTTCGGAGAATTTGTGCTGCTGGGCGTCGTCATGGACGAAGGCGATGATGTGCGCGAGCTCCTGACCGGTGAAGTAGATCTGCCCCTTCATCGCTTCCTCCTGCGCGGCGATCATGGCGGGGGCGCCGCGCCACATCTTGGCCGCGAACTCGAAGGGGTTCATGACCCGCTTCATCGTGTGGGCGTCCAGCGCCGTGGCGTCGTGACCGCCCACGCCGTTGACGCTGTGGCACGCGACGCAGCCTTTGGAGGCGAACAGACGCATGCCCTTGGCCGAGTCCATCTTCGGCATGGCGAGCCGGACATCGGCCGGTTTATGCGTTGTCGCTTTGCTTGCCGGCGCCGCCTTGGCCTTGCCATGGTCCTTTCCCGCGTGTCCCGCATCCGGCAGGGCCGGCAATGCGAGGGCGATAAGCGCGCCAGCGATCACCGAGGCGACCGCTGCCTTGATCGCGGATGTCTGAAGACTGCGTTGCATTTTTTATCCTCCTTTTGAGCTGAATTGCCTGCACTCGCCGTCCTTCGCATGGCGTGTCCGCAAGGCCGGCTTCGTCGAACTATCAGAATTCCCTGCGATCGTCCCTCATCCGCTGCCGACCGACGTCCGGGCCACGTCTGGCTGGGGCGGCGGCTGCTACAGAAGCCCTGCGGCGGCACGTCGAGCGCGTTGTTGAACTTGCTGGAGAGGTTCTGGAAGGCGATCAGGCCGGTCAGCTCGACGATCGCGTCGTCGTCGAAATGCGCGCGCAGCGCGGCAAACTGCTCGTCGGTGACGGCCCGGTCGGAGAGGGTCACCGCCTCGGTGTAGTCGAGGGCGGCCCGTTCCATTTCATCGAACAGGTTGCTGTCCCGCCAGCGGCTGAGCGCGGCGACTTTCTCGGCGCCGACGCCGCGCTTGATGAGCGTCGCGGAATTGAGATCCACGCAGAACGCGCAGTGGTTGAGCTGCGAGACCCGAACGGTAAGCAGCGACCGCAACGCCGGGTCGATCGGCGAGCGCTTGCGGTCGATCATGCCGTAGAGGACCGCGACGCCGAGAAACAGCTTCGGCGCCCGGCCCCACAAAAGACCGGCATCGAGTACGGCGCCGTACTTGCGCTTCTGGTTCCAGAAGAACGGCCGGAGGTACCGGGGGTAGGTCCCGGTCGGCTTGGGCTCTATGCGCATTGCGGTGATCCCGTGACTGTCGGAGGCGTGCTCGCAGCCATGGTCCGGCCTGCGAGGACCCAACCGTTGTATCGATGTGGTGGCTTCATGCTTCGCCCTTTCTTCACATTGCCGGCGCCACTGGGGCTGTCCCTCATGCAAGCATCCTTCGGGCCGCAGCGGCGGTCGGCTCGCTGAGGTCGATCGCGTTGGTGTCGTGGAGCACCGTGTTGCAGGTCACGATCCGGCTTGGTCCGGCGGCCCGGAGCCGAGCGAAGGCGTCGCCGCCGAAAATGCCGTGGACGCCGATGCAGACCGGCGCATCCATCTCCGACCCTTTAAGGAGGTCGATGGCCTTGATCATGGTCGAGGCGCTGGAGATGATGTCGTCGATCAAGACGGGCGTGTGTCCGCGCGCCCGCGACAAATCCGGAAGGCTGATCTCGACGTCCCGGTCGCCATGGCGGGTCTTCTCCAGGATCGCGTGGGGCGCGTCCGCCTGCGCCGCGACGCTGGCGACCCATTGCTCGCTTTCGCCGTCGGGGCCGATCAGAAACGGCGCCTCCACGTTGGCGCGGATCCAGGCTGCGATCGACGGCGCGGCGTGAACGAGCGCGGTCGGGATCGAATAGATCTCTCCGAGCGAGGCGAGGCGATGCAGATGCGGATCGGTGGTCACGAGCCAGTCGAACGAGGCGCCGAGCGTCTTTGCGAAGTAGGTCGAGGTAATGCCCTCGCCCGGTTTGAAGCGCTTGTCCTGGCGCATGTAGCAAAGGTAAGGGCTGACCAGCCCGACGCGTGCGGCGCCGAGGTCCCGCGCCGTCGCGGCAACGAGGATGAGGGGCACGAACTTCGGGTCGGGACGGTCGAGCGTGCAGACCACCACCACCTCGCGGCCTGAAACGTCGCTGTCGATCCGGACATAGGTCTCCTCGTCGGGGAAGCGGCGCAGCTCCATCTCCGCCGTTTCGCCGCCCAGGGCCCGCCGCAGCGCGACCGCGGAGTCCCGGCTCTCGAATAGCGCTATGACCAGGGGTCTCATGCCTCATCCCCGATGCGGATCGGCACGACCCCGGAGCCCAAGTAGTCCACCGCGTATTGCAGCTCGCCCGGCGTTTCGCCGTGGACGATGAACAGAGGATCGCCCTTCGCGACCGGGTCGCCCAGGCGCACGACCATCTCCAGCCCGGAGGCCTTGGCCGCGGGAGCGCCCGCGAGCTTGGCGATCCGGGCGAGGATACGGTTGTCGATTTGCTCGATGCGGCCGCTCCGCTCGGCGGCCACCGTATGCCTGTGGCGGGCGACCGGCGGCTCGCGCAGTCCACCCTGGGCCTCGCAGATGGCCTCGAATTTCTTCCGCGCCCGTCCGTCCGCCAGCGTCGACACGGCAACTGCGGCGCCCGTGCCGGCTTCGATCCCGCCCGCGATCTCCAACAGCCTGCCGGACAGCGCGAACGAGCGTTGCCGGAGATCCTGCGGGGCCGCAGCCTCGTTGCCCAGCACCGCGAGCACGTCGCGCGCCTCGAGGGCGGGGCCGATGCCGCGTCCGACGGGCTGTGCGCCGTCGGTCTCGACGACCGTGAGCGCGAGGCCCAGCGCGTCCGCCACGGCGGTGAGATCGCGCGACAATTCCATCGCCGCCTCGGCGCTCCGCACCTTGGCGGTCTCGCCGACCGGCATGTCGATGACGACATGCGTCGATCCGGCGGCAGCCTTCTTGGACAGCACGGAAGCGACGAGCTGACCGCCGCTGTCGAGGTCGAGCGCCCGCTCGATCCGGATCAGCAGATCGTCCGCCGGGCTCAGGCTCACCGACCCGCCCCAGACGATGCACGCCCCCTCGCGCTCGACCACGCGCCGCATCTGCGCCAGGCCGAGGTCCACGGGCGCCAGCGTTTCCATCGCATCGGCGGTGCCTGCCGGCGAGGTGATGGCGCGCGACGATGTCTTGGGCACCGTCAGGCCGTTCGCGGCCGCGATGGCGACGACGATCGGCGTGGTCCGGTTCCCGGGCAGGCCCCCGATGCAATGCTTGTCGGCCACGATCGTCTGCGGCCATTCGAGGGTTTCGCCTGCCCCCACCATGGCCTTCGTCAGCGCGATCATCTCCTCGATGTCCAGCGGGCGCGCGGTACAGGCGGTCAGGAACGACGCGAGATAGATGTCCGAATAACGGCCCGCGACGATATCCTCGACGATCGTCTTGAGCTGATCGCTTCCCAGTCGATTGCCGTAGATCTTGGCGCGGACGCCGCTCATCGACACCACGGGATCGGGATGACTGACTGCGATCTCGCCACCTTCGACGGCCGCCAGCCGTCTCCAGGCGACCTCCGATAGGCCGGCCTCGCCGGGCGCCAGCAGATCGGTCGTCACATGGTTGAGCGTGGCGATGGTCGAACGATCTCCACGAGCGATGCGCAGGCGCGCATGCGCGGTCAGTCCCTCCGAGCGGCAGACATGGCAGTCCCGGCGCATATAGATCACCGCCTCCTGCTGCGTTTCGATGCCCAGGCGCCGGACACGAAGCACGTTCGTCCGCGCATCTGCGCCCGCCGCGCCAATGTCTTGTGGGTCGCTGGTCCGCGCCATGAGCTAGGTCAACTCCACCGTCTGATCCTGCTGGGGAACGATGCACGACCAGCCGAGCTCGTCGGCAATTCGGTCGCGGAGTGCCGCGGACGCGCTCGGCTCGCCATGCGTGACGAAGGTCATGCGGGGCGGCTCTGCCAAGCCGGACAGCCACGCCATGATCTCGTCGGCATCGGCATGGGCCGACAGAACGTCGAGGTTCTCGACATGCGCGTGGATCGGAACCTTCGTGCCGTGCACCTTCAAAGTGGCCGTTCCCGCCGCGAGCGCAGCGCCGGGCGTGCCGCCGGCCTGGAACCCGGTCAGCAGGACCGTGCTGCGCGGATCGGGGGCGTAGTGCTTGAGGTGATGCAGGACGCGGCCGCCGGTCAGCATGCCGCTCGCGGAGATGATGATCTTGGGGGTCCGGTCCCGGTCGAGCCATTTCGATTCCTCGACCTCGCGGACGTACTGCGCGACGTCGCACGTCGCCCGGCATTGGACTTCGCTCAGGCGGTGATCGGACACATGGCGGCAGAAGATCTCGCTGGTGTTGATCGCCATCGGGCTGTCCAGGTAGACCGGCACATCCGGAATTTGCGCACTTTGTTTCAGCTCCTGCAGGTGAAAGAGCATCGTCTGGGCACGGCCAACGGCGAAGGCCGGGATCAGCACGGTGCCGCCGCGGGCGATCGTCGCATTGACCACGTTCGCCAAGGCGTGCTCCGGCTCGATGTCGTCGTGTTTCCGGTTGCCGTAAGTGGACTCGACGACCAGGAAATCCGCCCGCCCCACTCGGGTCGGATCCAGCATCGTCGCGCTCGACGGTCTTCCCAGGTCTCCGGAAAAGACGATCGCCGTGCCCGCCGTCTCGATCTCCACGATCGCCGCGCCCAGAATGTGGCCGGCCGGAACGAAGCGGACCTTGGTATCCCGGCCCGCGGTACTTTCCTGCCCGAACGGGACCGAGACGAAACGCTCGAGACAGGCCTCCGCATCCCGCCTTGTGTAGAGCGGCAGCGCCGGCTTGTGCCGCGAGTAGCGGTGCCGGTTGGCGGACTCGGCGTCCCGCTCTTGAAGATATCCCGAATCGGGCAGCAGCACGCCGCAGAGATCCTTGGTTGCATGCGTTGAGACGACCGGACCTTCGAACCCGTCACGAGCGAGCACCGGGATATAGCCTGAGTGGTCGAGGTGGGCATGGGTCAGGACGATGGCGTCCAACGCGCCGAGCTTGGGCCCGAGCGGCGTCCAGTTCCGCTCCCTCAATTTTCTGTGCCCTTGGAACAGGCCGCAATCGACAAGGACGCGGTCTGCGCCCGTATCGATCAGATATTTCGATCCGGTCACGGTGCCGACACCGCCCAGGAAGGTCAGGCTCGTCATGCCGCGTTGTCGGTCATCGGTGGTGAAACCTCCATGGGCGCCCCTTGGTGAACCGGTGACGTCGCCGGGATCCGGCGACGGCCACCCGCAATGCCTAGAGCAGATTCATATAGTTAGATCGGATTCACGCATTCGGGCCGGATCAATTCTCGATCCGGCCCGAATGCGATCCGATCTAGAGCGGCAATGCCACCTCCACCTGCAAGCCCTTCGGATGCCGGTTCGAGAATTTGATTTCTCCTCCATGCGCGCGGATGATCGAGCGGGTGAGCGACAATCCGAGCCCGGTGCCGCCCGCGTCGACGTTTCTTCCGCGATCGATCCGGTAGAAGGGCTCGAACACCTTATCCATCTCCGCTTCGGGAATTCCGGGCCCGTCGTCCTCGATGCGGACAATGGCGTGTTGCTGGTCGCCGGTCAGTGAAACGCGCGCGCAGGCTCCGTACTTGACAGCGTTGTCGATCAGGTTCGTGAAGGCGCGCTTGAGCGCCAATGGGCGGCCCATGAATGCGACCGGCCCTTTGCCGTCGAACTCCGCGGGGCGGCCGATATCGGACATGTCGGCGCACACGCTCTGCAGCAGGGCGCCGAGGTCGAGATTGCTCCGCTCCTCGCTTTCGTACTCGCCCTTGGCGAAGGACAGAACCGACGAGATCATCTTTTCCATCTGATCGAGGTCGGCCGCCGTCTTTTCCCGCACTTCATCGTCCTCGATGAACTCTGTCCGCAGCTTCAGGCGCGTGATCGGGGTGCGCAGATCATGCGTGATCGCCACCAACAGGTTGGTTCGGTCGGCTACGAAGGCCTGAATTCGCTCCTGCATACGGTTGAAGGCGCGCGCCATCTGCTGCACCTCGAGCGGGCCGCGCTCGGGCAATCTGGCGATCGTGGCATCGGCGCCGAGGCGCTCGGCCATGCGGGCGACCGCAGTGAGCGGCACACTGAATCGCCGCGCGAACCATATGCCCGTAGCGAGCACCGCCAATCCCATCAGGCCGGTGGAGAGCACGAGGCGTATCGGGAATTCGTAAGGCTCGATTGGCCTCGACAGCTGGAAGTTCAGCCAAGATCCGTCATCCAAGCCGATCGAAGCGCGAATGACGGAAGGCGAGGAATCCCGGCCGGCGCGCACAAGGTGAACCACGATCGATCGGCGGCCAATTCCGCCGAGTTTCGACTTGATCAGCTCACCGAGCTGGGTCTCGCGACGGCTCGGCCGGCCGGACTGCGGTGACGGAGGTCGCTCAGATCCGCCGAGCTGCAGGCGTGGGGTGCTGGCCGCGGCAATGATCTTCGGCCTGTACTCCTTTGGAAGCCCGTTGACCAGCCCGGCCAAGGTTGCAATCCGCTCGGCGACGTGTCCGCTGCCGAGCAGCTCGTGTTCGCTCTGACTGTCGCCGTAGTAGAACGCCATGCTGGCGAGGTGCGAGGCGGTGAGCGCCACGAACAGGACGACGATCACGCGAGACACGATCGTGCGTGGAAGGAAGCGTTTCACTCGCGATCCACCGTTGGCGTGAAGACGTAGCCGGCGCCCCGGACGGTCTTGATGAGCTCCGGATTGGCAGGATCGGTTTCGATCTTGCGACGCAGGCGGCCGATCTGCACGTCGACGCTGCGGTCGAAGGGCGCGGCTTCACGTCCCCGGGTGATGTCGAGCAGTTGATCCCGGTTCAGGACCCTCTGCGACCGCTCGACGAGGGCCAACAGCAGATCGTACTCGCCGGGCCGGAGGTCCACGAGCAGCCCGGCCGGGCTTTCCAGCCGGCGCCGGGCCACGTCGAGGCGCCAGCCGGCGAAGATCAGGACCTCGTCACCGGGCGCGCGCGGCGCATCAGGGCGTTCCCTCACCCGCCGCAACACCGCCTTGATGCGGGCGTCGAGCTCGCGCGGATTGAACGGTTTCGCCAGATAGTCGTCGGCGCCCATTTCAAGCCCCACGATCCTATCGGTCTCCTCGCCGAGGGCCGTCAGCATGATGATCGGTAGTTTGCAGCCGTGCGCCCGGAGGCCGCGGCAGAGCTCGAGCCCGCTTTCCCGGGGCATCATCAGATCGAGCACGATCAGATCGATCTGCCAGTCGGCGATCGCCTTGCGCATCTCCGCGCCGTTCTGGGCGGTGGTCACCCGGTAGCCGTGTTTGCTCAGGTAACGCTTCAGGAGATCGCGGAGTTCGCGATCGTCGTCGACCACCAGCAGATGCTCGCTCTCAGGCGCGTTTTCCCGGTCCATGAACCGATGATAGTGGCGGTTTGCGGGAACCACCCGCGATTTTTGTAACCGAATGTAACCGGCAACGAGGCGGTTACGATTGGTTACACAATGACGCGATTGCGGATACACGCCGGTTACAACGCGAGCTTAGGTTTGGCGCATCGAACACGTTTCGCGATGGAGATTCCAATGAGACTTAAGAGAACCGCTTTGGCCGCCGTGGTCGCGCTCGGGACCGTGGCAGCAGCCGGCCTCCAGGCAACGGCCCACAGCCCCGGCACGGGCCAGGGCCAGGGCACGACGGGCGGCGGCATGGGCCAGGGTCAGGGCATGATGGGCGGCGGCACGGGCCAGGGCATGATGATGAACCCGGCGATGCAGCGGATGATGATGCAGCGGATGACGATGATGCACGGCATGATGCACGGCATGATGGGCGGCCGGATGGGCCCGTCGGTCATCTATGGCATGGCCCCCGGCGCCGGCAAGGATCTGACCGTGGACGACGTCAAGACGTACCTGGAGCGCGTGCTTCAGCGGCACGGCAACAAGCGCCTCAAGCTCGGCAAGGTGACCCAGAGCGACAAAGACACGATCGTCGCGGAGATCGTCACGGTCGACGACTCGCTGGTCCAGAAACTGTCCTTCGACCGGCACGACCGGACCGTCAAGCAGGTCAACTGATGTCCCCCCGGCGGGGGCCATCGGCGGTGACCGCTCCCGGACCATGCTGGCCCGCAAAGGGTCGTAGCCATCCGCCATCGATGTCGAAGATCGTGACGGGACGTGGAACGGCGAGCGGACCGGTGGTGGCTCCCGCCCAAGCCAAGAGCTAGCCTGTGGAAGCGCTGATCTACTTCCTTATCTGGGGCGCTCTGCTCTTCGTCGTGATGCGCTTCGTTTGCGGCGCCCACCTGCTGGGGCGGCACGACAACGAGAGCAAAGCCGGCGAGCCGACGGATGCGCCTGACGGGTCGCGATGGGCCGCGCCCAAACGGGCAACCGATCCTGTCTGCGGCACGTCGATCCTTACGGTCAACGCCAAGCCCAGCGTCTTCGACGGGCGGGCCTACTACTTCTGCACGCGCGATTGCCGTGAGATCTTTGAAGCCGCACCGGAGTTCTATCTCGGTGGGGGCAAGCAGGTCGCCAAGCCGCCGATGGAGCGGTCCCATGTCTGATCGTATGTCTGATCGTATGTCTGATCGTATGTCTGATCGTACACGCGGAAATGATCAAGCCGCCGATCCGGGCGTGGCGCTGCCCCAGCAACTCCCCCCTAGAGTGCCGATCCTGACCCTCGCGCTGAGTCTCGGCTCGTTTTTCACGATCACCTACGTGCTTTGTGTCGTGTTCGACCTCTGGTTCCCGAGCCTTGCCATGAATCCGGTGTGGTCGAAGTTCCTGCCCGGCTTCGTCTGGCTGAGCTGGCCGAGCTTCTTCCTCGGGTTGCTCGAGGCGTTCGCCTACGGCCTTTATGCGGCCCTGGTCTTCGGCCCGCTGTTCAACCTGTTCTCGGCCTGGCAGTTCCGGCTGTCGAGGACATCCGTCGTTTCCAAATTTAGGCGAGAGCCATGCGCGCCAAAGACGTGATGACCACCGAGGTGACGACCATCGGTCCCGATGCGACCGTCCGCGAGGCGGCCCAAAGCCTGCTCCAGCGGGGCGTGAGCGCGCTCCCCGTGGTCGATTCCGGTGGCGCGGTCGTCGGCATCGTCAGCGAAGGCGACCTGATGCGCCGCGCCGAGCTCGGCACCGAACCGAAGCACCGGTCATGGTGGCTCTTTCTCGTCGCCGGGAATGCCGATCTCGCCAACGAGTTCGTCCGGGGCCATGCGGTCCACGTCGCCGGCATCATGAGCCATCCCGTGGTTTCGGTGAGCGAGGATCAATCGCTGGGCGACATCGCCGCGACGCTCGAGGAAAGGAACATAAAGCGCGTTCCGGTCGTGCGTGACGGCAAGCTCGTGGGCATCGTGAGCAGGGCCGACCTCGTCAGGACGCTCGCGGCGAGGCCCCCATCGCCGAGCAAGGAAACCGCGAGGACGGATGCCGAGATCAAGAGCGCCTTCCTGAAGAGCATCCGGAAGGAAAACTGGTACCGGCCCGAGCAGGTGAACGTCATCGTGTCGGAAGGCACCGTTCATCTCTGGGGCTGGACGGACGACAAGGCCACCGCACGCGCCTTGCGCGTGGCGGCGGAAAATGTGCCCGGAGTGCGTGGGGTGAAATCGCATCTCGGCAGCGTGGTGCCCTGGCTCTGGGCGTATTGAGGCGGCTTGGCGCGCAAAGCCAGGGCACAAGCGCCGTTATTGAGCCCAACCAGGACGATCCATTCCTCAGCAACAACAGGGGCAGGAAATGGCCAAGTCGAAACCGGCGGCATTGAAGCCGAACACATCCAGCGCAATTGAGGTTTCCTCCGGTCATGCGGGCAAGGAAGCGCATGGGCACGGCCATAGCCATCGTCATGGTGGAGACACAAAGGTCGAGGCGGCAACGGGTGCGACGTATTTCTGCCCGATGTGCCCCGGCGTAGAGAGCGACGCGCCGGGCGCCTGCCCGAAATGCGGGATGGCGCTCGAGCCCGCCGCGCCGGCCGTACCACAGACCCGCACGCAATACACCTGCCCGATGCATCCCGAGATCGTGCGCGACGAGCCGGGCGATTGCCCGATCTGCGGCATGACGCTCGAACCCATGACGGTCACGCTGGAGGAGGAAAAGGACCCCGAGCTCACCTCCATGACCCGCCGGTTCTGGGTGGGGGCGGTGCTGACCGTACCGGTCGTGATCTCGGCGATGGCCGAGCTCATCCCGGGGCAACCGCTCGCCGAGGTCTGGCCGAAAGAGCGGGGCCAGTGGCTCGAGCTCGTGCTCGGCACGCCGGTCGTGCTCTGGGGCGGATGGCCGTTCTTCCAGCGCGGCTGGAGGTCGATCGTCACCCTCAACCTCAACATGTTCACCCTGATCGCGATCGGCACCGGGATCGCGTGGCTCTACAGCATGATCGCCACGCTGGCGCCCGGCATCTTCCCGTCGTCCTTCAGGGCGGCCGACGGAACGGTTGCCGTGTATTTCGAGGCCGCCGCGGTGATCGTCACGCTGGTCCTGCTGGGGCAGGTCCTCGAGCTCAAGGCCCGCAGCCAGACCAGCAATGCGATCAGGGCGCTGCTCGGATTGGCGCCGACCACCGCCCGGATCATCCGCGACGACGGCAGCGAGGAAGACATTCCGCTCGACCGCGTGCAGATCGGCGACGCATTGCGTGTCCGGCCCGGCGAAAAGGTGCCGGGCGACGGCGTCGTCATAGACGGTCAGAGCTATGTCGACGAGTCGATGATCACCGGTGAGCCGGTGCCCGTCGCCAAGAAAGTGGGCGACAAGGTCACGGGGGCGACGATCAACGGAACCGGGGGCTTCGTCTTGCGCACCGAGCGCGTCGGCGCGGACACGCTGCTCGCCCAGATCGTCCGCATGGTCAGCGAAGCCCAGCGCAGCCGCGCGCCGATCCAGAAGCTGGCCGACATCGTCGCCGGGTATTTCGTGCCGGTGGTCGTGCTGATCGCCGTGCTGACGTTCATCGTCTGGTCGATCTTCGGCCCGGAGCCGGCGATGGCGTTCGGCCTGATCAACGCCGTCGCGGTGCTGATCATTGCCTGCCCCTGCGCGCTCGGACTGGCGACGCCGATGTCGATCATGGTCGGCACCGGGCGCGGTGCCATGGCCGGGGTGCTGATCAAGAACGCCGAGGCGCTGGAGACGTTCGAGAAGATCGACACGCTGGTCGTCGACAAGACCGGCACGCTGACCGAGGGCAAGCCAAGGCTGACCGATCTGGTTCGACTGGGCACGATGGAAAAGCACGACCTGCTCGCGCTCGCGGCAAGCCTGGAGCGCGGCAGCGAGCATCCGCTCGCCAAGGCGATCGTCGACGCCGCGAAGGAGCAAGGCGTCAAGCTCGCCGATGTCGGCGATTTCCAATCGGTGACGGGCAAGGGCGTGACCGGGACGGTGAGCGGCCACACGGTGGCGCTCGGCAACGACAAGCTCCTGGCCCAGCTCGAGATCGACGGCGCCTCGGCCGAAGCCCAGGCGAATACGATGCGCGGCGAGGGTGCGACGGTCATGTTCCTGGCGGTCGACGGCGAGGCGGCCGGCCTGGTCGCCGTCTCGGACCCGATCAAGGAATCGACGGCCGACGCCATCGACCTCTTGCGCCGCGACGGCATCGAGATCGTCATGCTGACCGGGGACAACCGGACCACCGCCGAGGCGGTCGCCCGCAAGCTCAACCTCGACCGCGTCGAGGCCGAGGTGCTGCCCGAGCAGAAGAGCGAGATCGTCAAGCAGCTCCAGGCACAGGGCCGCATGGTGGCGATGGCCGGCGACGGGATCAACGATGCGCCGGCGCTCGCCCAGGCGCAGATCGGCATCGCCATGGGAACCGGCACCGATGTGGCCATGGAGAGCGCCGGCGTGACCCTGGTCAAGGGCGACCTCCGCGGCATCGCGCGGGCGCGGCGGCTGAGCCGGGCGACCATGCGGAACATCCGCCAGAACCTGTTCTTCGCCTTCATCTACAACGCGCTCGGCGTGCCGATCGCGGCGGGCCTGCTCTATCCGGTGTTCGGGCTGCTGCTGAGCCCGATCATCGCGGCGGCGGCGATGAGCCTGAGCTCCGTCTCCGTCATCGGCAATGCCTTGCGGCTGCGCTCCACGCGTCTCTAGCCACGATCGATCCGAGGGAACCGTGCGGGTCTTCGCCAACACGTCGAAGATGCCAACGGATAGGGCCAGAAAGCTCCAACAATACCGATCGCGTGGCGACGAGCGAGCGGGTCCAGGAAAGGAAAGTTCAATGCACGCCAAATTCAGCCGAACCTTCACCGTGACGGTTCTCGCCGGCGCGCTGTTGCTTGGCGCCGTTGCCGCGGGCGCCGCCGAGCGCCTGGTCTACATCCCCCTTGGCAGTGCGGGAAAGGTGCTGGTCGTAGACGCCCGGACGAACGCTGTCGTCCGTGAGATCAAGGCTCTGCCGGCCGTTCATGGGCTCGCCGGAACGCCGGACGGGCGGTTCTTGATCGCCGGCAACTACGATGAGCGCGACGCTCGCGGCGATGCGGCGAGGAAGCCCGCCGGGATCTCGGAAAAGGATCATCAGGCGCATCACGCGAAACGCGCCGAAGGCACGCAAAACGAAAATGCGATGCTGAGCACGGTCTCGGTCGTATCAACGGCAAGCGGCCAGGTCGTTCGGCGAATCGATGTTCCCGGCGCCGTCCACCACGTCGCCGTGCGGCCCGACGGCAAATATGCCGCCGTCACCCATCCCAACCAGGACGCGGTCACCGTCATCGATCTCGGCGGTTACGGCGTCGTCGACACGATCAGGACCGGCACCCAGCCGAACTATGCGGTGTTCAGTTCCGACGGCAGTCATCTCTACGTGAGCAACGCCGGCGCGGGCACGATCAGTCAGATCGAGACCAATGCCTGGTCCGTGCTCCGCAGCGTCAAAGTGGGAGAGCAGCCCGAACACATCGTGCTGTCGCGCGACGGCAAGACACTCTTCGTCAACAACGTGGAGGGCGGGACGGTGTCGATCGTCGACACGCAGCAGGGCAAGGTGAGCAGGACCGTGCCCATCGGCTCGACGCTCCACGGCATCGACCTTTCCGACGACGGCAAGTCCTTGTTCGTGGCTTCGTTGGGCGGCAACAAGATGGTCGCGGTCGACCTGCGCAACTGGACCTATCGCAGCGTCGTGCTGTCACCCGCGCCATACCACCTTGCGACGATACGCGGCACCGGCAAGGTCTATGTCTCCAGCGCCGATCAGCCCATGCTTTGGATCGTCGATCAAAAGACGCTTTCCATAGCTGGACAGATCAAGATCGGCGGCAAGGGACATCAGATCGTGGTGGCCAAGACCAGATAGGCTGGCCGGCATCTCTCCAGCGAGAAGGGAATCCGAGATGCCTCAGGCGAAACCGCCGAATGGCGAAACATCAGGCTCGCGTCTCCGCTCGGCGTTGGTGCTGATCGCCTTTCTCGCGATCGCCGGATACTTTCTGTGGGCCGAGCACCGCGCGCACGTGATGGCCGCGGTTCCCTATCTGCCGTGGCTTCTGCTGCTCGCCTGTCCGTTCCTGCACTTTTTCATGCATCGGGGTCACGGCGGCCACGGCAAGGGCGACAAGAAGGACGGCCAAAAGTGAGGGCATTGGCATGACCGATAGCGCGCCCGCCTACGGTCTCTGGTCGCTGGTCGTCATCAACTCGGCCATCTTCATCTTCTTCGCCTTCAGCTTCTTCAAGCCGCGCACCAAGCGCGACTGGCGCTCGTTCGGCGCCTTCAGCGCCTTCCTGGTCGCGCTGTTCACCGAGATGTACGGCTTCCCCCTCACCATCTACCTGCTCTCCGGATGGCTGCAGAGCCGATACCCGGGCGTCAACTGGCTGGCGCACGATTCGGGCCACCTTCTGGAGATGCTGTTCGGGTGGAAGACCAACCCGCATTTCGGCCCGTTCCACATCCTCAGCTTCGCTCTCATCGGCGCCGGTTTCGTCGTGATCGCCAAATCGTGGCGCGTGCTCTACGAGGCGCAGCGCCAGAAGCGCCTGGCGACGAGCGGGCCTTACGCCTATGTCCGCCACCCGCAGTACGCGGGGTTCATCCTCGTGATGCTGGGCTTTCTCGTCCAGTGGCCGACGCTGGTGACCCTCGTCATGTTCCCGGTGCTGGTCTGGGTCTACGTGCGGCTCGCCCGCCGCGAGGAAGCCGATGCACTCGCCGACTTCGGGGAGGATTATCTTCGATACACCGACAGCGTGCCCGCCTTCATACCAAAGCGCGCGATGCTCATGCGTAGTTGGAGCGACGTCTGACGCGTCGATCAGCACGAGCGCGATCCGATCGCGTAAGCACGACCACGATCGGCGGGGGAAGGGGGGCAAGATCGTCGTCGCGCGCCGCGCCGGCTGGAGCATATTCCACTCACGCGGAATCGGCGCCGGCCCGCTCACAGGATACTGCCATTGGGTGGCCGGGTGGGGGCCATTCGACAAGCTCATGAGGGCCGGTGATGCCAAACGATCGGAATATGCTCTATCGTTTTCTCTTGAAGTGAGAGTAGGTATTTCGCTGGACGCGCAGGCGCCACACGCTACGACAGCCGCTCCGAACGCGCTTTCACATCATCGCTCAAATGCCGCACGATCTCGATCGTCTTGCGGATATCCGCTTCGCTAAGAGTGACGCCCATGGTCGATGCGAGTGAAAGGAGCCGGGCGTCGAGCTCGCGGTAGTCCGCGTCACCTTTGGGCGTCAGCCGCACGAGCTTCGAGCGCCGGTGCTTCGGATTGTCGATGAATTCCACAAGCCCCCCGGCCGCGAGCTCGTTCGCCAGCCGCTGCATGCGCTGACGGCTGGTGGGCCGCATCCGGGCGATCTGCGGCACGGTGAGCGGACCATGCAGCGCGAGGCTTCGCATGAAGCCGAAGGCGCCGCCGCCCCAGCCGGTGATGAACCCCGCCTTCTGGCCGAGCGCCCGAATCTTGAAAAAGCACTGGGCCACGTCGAGCATCAGCTCCGCGACCGCCTCGGCCTTGCCGTCGGCGATCGGGCCCGTCCCCGTTCTTCGGCGCGCCCCGGTCTTGTGTCGTGCCGACGCCATTGCCTCCGTTCCCCTTGACCGTAGCAGCGTCTACACATTGACACCGACAGTGTCAATGTGTAGAATGACACCTATGGTGTCAATTTTGAGCGAATCCAAGCTGGGCAGCCCCGGCATCCAAGAGGAGCAACATGGGTAAGGACCCGATTGGGCAACAAGCGGACGGTGCCGGAACGGCAGGCGTCATTGGGCGACCGATCCTTCTATTTCCTGCTGCCGTTCTGGTCGGTCTCGCCTTGGATCAACTGCTGCCCTTGCCGTTCCCAATTCCGGAGATCGACGGGGTTCCCTGGATCGTCGCCGGGGCCCTGATCCTCACCGGTCTTGTGCTTTTTGCCGCGGGAGTGCGCAACTTCTCCCGAGCTGAGACACCTTTGCCCACGAACCTGCCCGCTCGCGTGCTCGTGACGACCGGCATCTACCGCTGGACCCGGAATCCCATCTATCTCGGCTTTTTTCTCGCGTACGGCGGCATCGGCGTCGCAGCACGAAGCCCGTGGATCCTGATCCTCCTGCTGCCGCTTGTCGTCACGATCCGCTATGGCGTCGTCGCGCGCGAGGAGGCGTACCTGATGCGGCGCTTCGCCGACGCCTATCGGGACTACAAAGCCCGCGTGCGCCGTTGGCTGTAGCCTTCGGACAGCAGCGCTGGCCTCCAAGATGATCGTCCCGCTCTTCCTTCGCGGGACCGCCGGGATTTCGGTGCGTCCTTCGAGTTCGGATTGTCGGTCGTTCTGCGCGGGCCTGGATATCCGAAGCCGCGATGAAGCCAATTCGTAAAGCGTTCGTTCGAGTGGCGGGTCCCCTGTTGCTCCTTGTGGCGGCTCTGCTCCTGCTTGATTTCACCGTTCCCGATCGAAATTGGTTGACTGGAGAATCCGAGGATCGGCCGTTGCCGCTGGTGCGCGGCGGACCGCACGTGGACCGGCCGACCCGCGTATGGATCGACACGGATGCTGCGTGCAACGGCGGCAACGCCGATCCGGACGACTGCTTCGCGATGCTCGTCCTCATGAACGCCCCGGACGTCGAGATCGTCGGGATCTCGACCGTCTTCGGCAATGCGCCGCTGTCCGTCGTCGACCGAACGACGCGCGACTTCGTTGGGCGCGTTGCCGAAAGCTCAACCATCCTTGTCCATAGCGGCTCGTCGATTGCGTTGGAGGCTGAACGGACGACTTCCGTCGAACCCGCGCACGCGGCACTCGAACGCGCGCTTGACGGCGGTCCGCTCACCGTCGTCTCTCTCGGGCCCCTGACGAATGTCGCGGCGACATTGCGGAGGAGGCCGGATTTGGCGGACAACATCGGCCTGCTGGTATTGGTCATGGGTCGGCGCCCGGGCCACGTCTTCCATCCGGCAGAGGGCAGTAAGTCGAGCGGCATTCTCTTCGGCCACGGACCGATCTTCCGTGACTTCAACTTCTCCAAAGACCAAACCTCGGCTTCCATCGTCTTGGGGCTTGCCAAACGCATCGTCCTGACGCCGTACACGGCGGCTCGCGAGGTCATGGTGACCCGTCGGGATCTCGTTCGAATGAAGGGCGGCCCTCGCGCGGCGGCATGGCTCGCGGAAAGGGCTGGACCTTGGCTCGGTCATTGGGAGGGAGACATCGGCCTGCCGGGCTTCTACCCGTTCGATGCCCTCGCAGCGCTCTACGTCCTCCACCCGCGGCAATTCAATTGCGCGAAGGCCTCCGCATGGGTCGCCGAGGACGATCGGCTGCCCGTGCTGTGGCGCTTCGCGCTTGGCTCGACCGGATTGCTCGTCGGCTTGGAGTCCGAGCGGCCGCAGATCACGCGCGCATCCGGTTCCGTCACCTATTGCGGCGGGGTGGGCGAGGGTCTCAAGGACCTGCTGATGGGCATATTGACCCGGCGGGGATCCTGACTGCCCGGCAAAGCATGCATGTTCCGATCACAAACTTCGATAGCATCTTCCGTGGCTTTGTCACGAGAACACGTGGATGCGGGGTTGCTGACTGAGTAGCCTGCGCGGATGCTGCCAATCTCGTATTCCCGCCATCGCTTTCCGCCCGTGATCATCCAGCACGCGGTCTGGCGCTATGCCCGGTTCGCGCTGTCATTTCGCGATGTCGAGGATCTGCTGGTCGAACCTGGCATCGACGTTTCCAACGAAACCGTCCGGCGCTGGTTTCTGAGGTTCGGTCGGCTGATCGCTCGCAATCTTCGTCACAGCAGCCCACGGCCGAGCGCAAGCCGGCATCTCGACGCGAAGGTCGGAAAGATCGATTGCCGTCTGGCGGCAGGGCTGCCTCGCTGCCTGACCCAGGTCACGGCGAACTTCCGCCGACCGCGGCGGTTAACGTGTCAATGCCATTTCACCTACCCGGCGACGATATGCTGGGCATTCCTTGCCCTCGACGGCGGACTGCCCTTACGGCTGCGATCTTCATAGCGCCAACCGCGCCGAGTAGCGCACGGATGGAGTTTTCAGGAAGGACAGCCCGGAACCCGGCAGCGTGCGGATTTCAGAACGGCAGTCGGTCCGGGGCAGCCTCGGCCTATCGGTCCAGCGCGACCGCTATTTCATCCCATCAAAGCGTCGGCGAAGACGGTCCCAAACCAGCTTTGCGGCAAAGGGGATGAGCGTGATGAAGCCGATCGCGAAGGCCGATATAAGGATACGGGTGGTATCCCCCGTGGCCATCTCCTTGCCGAAGTGAGCCAGAAGGAAGCTCGCCGGGACGATGCCGGCGAGCGTCGCAATGGCGAAGCGCCAGAATGACAGGATTGTCAGCCCCGCCGCGTAGCTCACCAGGTCGAAGGAGATGAACGGCAACAGCCGGCTCACGAACACGATGCACATGAGGGCGTTCTGGGATCCAAGGAGTCCGATCGACAGGCGATCGCCGAACCAACGGCGCAGGGCTTCATAGCCGAACAGGCGCGCCAAGCCGAACGCCGCGAGCGCACCGGCTTCGGCGCCGAGCAGGACATAGACCGTCCCCCAGATGTGCCCATAGGCGGCGCCGGCAGCCAGGGCGATGGGCGCGCTTGGAATCGGGCTCACCAAGATGGCGAGGGTCATGAGGCCGATCACCGCAAGCGGCCCCCAGACGCCGAGCTGCGTGATCCACGCGCGCAGGGCCGCGCCATCGAGGATCGTGGCGAGCGCGCCGCTTTGGTCCAAGAGCCAATAGGATCCTACGAGCGCGACCAGTAGAGATGCGCCCGCCAGTATCTTGACCCACATCCTGGGCGTCATATTGAACCCGGTTGGCGCCCGCAACGATCATAAGCCCGCTGTAGAAACGGCGGCGCAGTCCGTCAACATCGCGAGCGTTGGCATTGTCATAGGAATGCTGACACGGGCAAGACAATACAGTGCGGGCGCACCTGACATGCTGCAGCGACCGCAGGGCGTTGTCACGGGAACTGGCGGCCCAGGGCGGGTGGGTTGCGCAACATCTTCGGATGCCCCCGATCTCGTATGCCCGACATCAGATTCCGCGGGCCATGATTCAGCATTCGGTTTGGCTCTGCCACCGTGTCACTTTGAGTTCCCATGAACTGGAGGACCTGCCTACAGAAGGTAGTGTCAGGCGGCATTGACACGTTTGCCAACCCTGATCCTGGCGAGGAGGTATTCGCCTTCATGTCGATCCGGCAAGACCTGGGGACGCACCCCATCGTGACGGATATTCCAATGCTCGCGCTTTGCTCACACCGCGGGGCGGGGCTTCTTTAGGCAGAGATCAACCAGGTCCTGCACATCGGCGGTGCCCGCGCACATGACGCTATCCGCCCCACCCCAGTAAAGCTTCACAGTGCCGTCCTCTTCCGGCACGGCGCCACAGCAGAACACCACGTTGTGGACATAGCCGGTCAGCTCCCACGGATCCTCGGGTGCCAGGATCCACTCGTCTGCGACCCCGAGTACCTTGGCTGGATTGTCGAGCGCGTGCAGTGCCACGCCGACGCGGTACACCGCACCGTCCATGGTTTCGAACACGCCATGATAAATATTCAGCCAGCCGTGCGCAGTGGCGATCGGCGTCGCTCCCGGACCCACTTTCCCTTCGTCCCAGTGATAGGTTAGGGGCTTGATGACCATTGTCGACTCACCCCAGTGAACAAGGTCTGGAGACCAGGAGAGCCAGATTGACCAAGGGTTGATTTCCGAGTGGGGTCGATCAAGCCGTGCGTAACGGCCGTCGAAGATTTCCGGGAAAATCACGACATTGCGCATGTCAGCCTGGCTAATCAGCGACACCCTCTCGACGGATGTAAAATCGTGGGTTTTTGCAAGACCGATGCGCACGCCGTGCCTGGAATAAGCGCTGTAGGTGATGTAATGCTCACCACCCATGGAACAGATGCGCGGGTCCTCGACGCCATATTCCTCGTACTCCGCGAAGACGCCTTCCGTGGACGGCGCCATGAACGGCTTGGGCTCCACTTGGAAGTCATAACCATCGTCGCTCCAAGCAATGCCGATGATTGATCGCCCGTTACGCAAGTGCGAGCGAAATAAAAGGACGTAACGACTCCCATGCTTGGCTGCCCCCGCATTGTGAACGGTCTCCACGGGATAAGGAACGTCATGCTTGGTGAGGATAGGGTTACCCTCATACCGCTTCACAATCGGGATACCGCTCATCGTCCGCCTACAGTTCCAGAATCTTTTGGTACGCTTGGACATAGTCTTGCGCCATGCGGGTATCGGAGAAGCGCCTCTCAACGTCATCACGACAGGCGGATCGGTCGATCGAATGCACGGCCGCGACCGCTTCCACGGCCTGGTTCATATCCTCGACGATGTAGCCCGTCTCCCCGTGTCGGACGATTTCCGGTATCGAACCGCGACCAAATGCGATGACCGGCGTCCCGCATGCCATGGCTTCCACTAGACTCAAACCAAACGGCTCGTCGAAGCTGATCAAATGCAATAGCGCAAACGCCTGACCCAGCACCTTCGGTCGTCGATCGGGGCCAACCGCACCGAGGTATTCCACCATTGTGCCATCAACATAAGGTTCGACACGCGTTTCGAAGTAAGCTTGATCCTGAATGATGCCCGCGATCAGTAGCTTCATCCCCACCCGCTGCGCCACTTGAATGGCTTCGTCGACGCCCTTCTCAGGGTGGATCCGGCCAAAAAACAACAGGTATTTTCCCGGATCCTTGGAAAACGGAAATTGTGTAATGTCGATACCGTGGTGGATCGTGGCCAGGTAATCGAGCTCCGGCGATTTGTCCGCCTCGCTGATGGCCACGTAGTGGCCGCGGTCATTGTACTTTTTGTAAACGGGAATGATCGAACGTGAAGAAAAACCGTGAATGGTGGTCAACATTGGTGTTTCGATCAAGCCGGAGTAGGTCAGCGGCAGAAAGTCGAAGTGATTGTGAATGAGGTCAAAATCGCCGGCGCGTTCAAAGACTTCGGAAATATGCAGGCACTCCGCAACCTTGGGATTGACCGAAATGTCTTCTGAATAGGGATGCGGACAGACCGCGACCAATTGCCCACTGGTTTGCGAGTCGCCGCTGGCAAACAGCGTCACGTTCAGGCCCATTCGTACCAACTTCTCCGTAAGAACGCTGACCACGGACTCCCACGGTCCGTAGTGGCGAGGAGGTGTCCGCCACGAGATGGGACTGAGCATTGCAAGGCGAACCGACATGTTTGAACTCGAGGGGCTAACCATAGGGCGACCGGTGTAACTCTGATTGTCTTGGAGGCTGTTTCGAATGTGGTTGAGCGGCCGATATCGATCTGTTTCCAGCAGGTTGCCGAGACCGGCCGGGAGTCGTCATGTGGAGGCCGACCACCCCAGAGCGGCACAGCCCCAGGGCACTGCCTTGCCGGAGCGATTTGGGCGACGCGGAGTAGGCCGTGATTGCGCCTCATTTACCTCCGGTTTGCAACAGAGGATGCCCGCGGGTTGCGCCGGTGCGCGAGATCATCAACGCCGTCTTGTACGCTGGTCAGAAGGTCGCCGGGACCATCGTGATCGCCGTCGAGATTGTACGCAAAACCCCGATCAGGTAAGCTTCGCCTTCCAGCCGCGTCGCTGGGCCGTGGAACGCTTCATTGCCTGGATCAAACGCAACCGTCGTCTCGCAAAGGATTTCGAGGCCACAATCGACTCCGTCCGAGCCTTCCGCTGCGCCGCCTCCGTCATGCTCCTCGTCCGACGGCCGGTCCCCATATATATGACTTTCGAAACCGGCTCTTAAGGTGCTGGAGACTATAGTGCCCTCAGTATTGTTGCTTGCTTGCGCGGATAATACGCCCGCAAGTCATTGTCAGGCTGTTTATGTTAATGGGCAAGCGCTGATGGGGCATGAGTAGAGTGATAGAGGGCCTCCGGAAATTTGTGAGGCGAAGGCGAGCCGTATTCACCGCCGAAAGTTCTCGCGTTATTACCCGGCTAAATCTTCCGGGCGATGGGGCGCGGGTCGAGCGCATGATCGAGCGGATCGCAAAGCTAAGTGACGATGACGTGCGGCATTTGCTGCAAACCATTTTCCGGGATTTCTCAGAGCGTCATCGATACTTCAAGGAAGCTCTGGAGAAAAACTTCGAGCATGTCGCCGCACATTCGCCCAAATGCCGCTCTTTATCACTGGAACGACAACTTCTGCTCGGTGCCTACTTCACCTCTGAGTATTCAGTCGAGTCGGCCGCTCTCTTTAACCCGTCGATCGTGCCACACCCGGATCAGAAAGGCGTCAGCAAAGGATCTCAGCGATTTGTCATGAGCTTCAGGGCGACCGGGGAGGGGCATATTTCCTCCATTGAATTCCGTAGCGGAATTATTGACAAGAACCATGACTTATATTTCGACCCCGTCAGCCAGTACGTGGAGATGCCTGAAATCCACGCCGATCCCGTCTATAACCGCCTTCATTTTCAGCAAAAGCTTAAAGAGATGGGCGTACGAACTCGCCTCCTGGATCGGCTGTTGGAGGGTCTAGGGGAAGATTTCTCTTTCGATGAGCTTCAAACCCAAATCAAGCACATCCAATCAACCAAGTTCCGATCAAAAGACAAATCGGAAGCAATTGATACGGCGTTGTGGCTGGCACGGTCCAACTACGAGATCATATTTCGCCGCGACCATCAGATCTCGGAGAGGGTTATATTCCCAGTTACTGAAAACGAAAGCAGAGGCATCGAGGATGCGCGCTTTGTCCGTTTCGTCAATGACGACGGGTCAGTCAAATACTATGCAACTTTCACCGCCTACAACGGATTCACGATACTTCCACAGCTTCTCGAAACCAAAGACTTCGTATCATTCAAGATACATACACTCAATGGCAATGCAGTACAGAACAAGGGTATGGCATTATTTCCCAGGAAGATCGGCGGTCAATTCGTTATGTTGTCACGCCAGGACGGTGTGAATAATTACATCATGTTCTCGGACAATGCCTATTATTGGAATGAATCATATCTCACACAGGAGCCAGCCCATCCCTTGGAGTATGTTCAAGTCGGTAACTGCGGCTCACCGGTAGAGACACCGCAGGGGTGGATTGCGTTGTTCCACGGTGTCGGACCGATGCGGCAATACACCATCTGGGCGGCCTTATTGGATATTGACGATCCGTCTAAGGTTATCGGCCGGCTCAAGGAGCCGTTACTGACACCCGACGAAAAAGAACGAGATGGCTACGTGCCCAATGTGGTTTATACCTGTGGAAGCATGATTCACGAAGACGAGCTGATCATTCCGTATGGCATTGCCGACCAAAGGTGTGGCGTTGCCAGCGTCTCTGTTACAGAGCTATTGTCCCGGCTCAAGGCGGGCGGGTAGGTTGGGCGCCCGTTCTGAAAAGATATGCCCCCTCTGTGATCGCAAGCGTTGGGGTGGACGCCGTTCTGGCTTCCCGCGGTAGCCTTGCTGGTCACAAACGGGCTTGACGCAGAGCGGCTCGAATCCCCTCAGCGGCAAGTTTGCAGTGGCAAGATTGTATGAGTGGCGGCGGCGGTGAAACTGTCGTCGGTGATGCTGAGCTCGCGTGCTTGGCCATTTTGTGCTTGTCGATCCCGACCGTCGAGCGGAAGATTGAGCCGCCGGTGATCAAGATGCTGCTTGAGCCGGTTTACCAGCGGGACTTCTTGGGACCGCTCCTATGGCTTCCGGCTCTATCGATCGGCCCATCAAGCTCTCCAGGACATCGGGAGCGCCATGATGGCTTTGGTTTGCGCTTGGTCAATGCGGTCGGCATCACCAAGTGCAATAATACGATCAATTATGGCCATCTGCGCAGCTTCTTCGAGCAGCAAATCCGACAGCGTGATCCGACGGTTGATCGGTGCGCGACGAAAAGCAAGGGTCCTGAAAGGAGGGCAACTGTAACGCTCGGCCGAAGGAACGCCCCAAGGTGAAAAAATCCGTTACTTGTCGACTTTATACAGATACTAAAAAAATAGAGCAAATCCTGCCGGTTTACTGAGTCTGGAGCAAGAATTCATGACGAAAATTCAACGTATTGCTTTCATTGGCAATCACCCTCCAAGGTGCTGTGGTATCGCCACCTTTCTTGATGATCTTCGTCGGGCCGTCTCCAGGGATCACCCAAATCTGGAGACCATTGTCGTAGCGATGACTGATACGGGGTCCGAATACGAATACCCACGCAAAGTGCGTTTCGAGATCCGCGAAGATACGGTCCGCGATTACGCTCAGGCGGCCGCGTTCCTGAATGGTGCGGACGTGGATGTCGTTTCCCTTCAACACGAATACGGAATTTTTGGCGGCGACGCCGGCAACAGTATCCTGCGGTTGCTGTCGCGCCTGGAAATGCCGATCGTGACTACCCTTCACACCGTGCTCGCTGAACCGACGCTTATGCAGCGCACAGTGATGAAACAGATTATTGGCCACTCTGCGAAGATCGTTGTTATGGCGGAGAAAGCGCGCGCGTTACTGCGATCCGTTCATGGCGTGCCAGCCCAGATGATTGAGGTCATACCGCACGGAATACCTGACCTTCCATTCCGTGATTCGAGCGACGCCAAGGACAAGTTCGGCCTCGAGGGGAAAGCCGTCATCCTTACATTCGGCCTCCTCTCACCGAACAAGGGTATCGAGACGATGATCGATGCCATGCCCCGCATTATCGGAGCCTGTCCGAATGCGGTTTATGTTGTGCTTGGTGCCACCCACCCAAATCTGCTGCGCGACGAGGGCGAAACCTATCGCGATAGCTTGGCTGCGCGCGTGCATGAGCTTGGCCTTGAAGATTATATCGTCTTTTTCAACCGCTTTGTGGAACAGAATGAGTTGTTCGATTTCATCGCGATGTCGGATGTTTACGCGACGCCTTACCTCAACGAGACGCAGATCACCTCCGGCACCCTCGCCTACAGCTTTGGGCACGGTAGAGCCATTGTGTCGACACCCTACTGGCACGCCCAGGAACTCCTCGGCGATGGGCGCGGTATTCTTGTCCCGTTCCGCGATCCGGTCGCAATGAGCCGCGAAATAACCGCATTGCTGACCAATGACGTCCGCCGTCATCGCATCGGCAAACGAGCCTACTTGGCGAGCCGATCGATGACTTGGGAGCAAACGGCCAAGCGCTATCTTGCAACCTTCGACGATGCGCGCGCGGCCACTCGCCCCGAAAAATCACGTCCTGCCATGCCGACTGCGAATTGGCATGAAGGCCAGGCGCTCCCGGAGATGCGGGTCGACCACTTCCTCTCGCTCTGCGACAGTACGGGAATGCTGCAACATGCACTCCATTCGGCGCCCAACCCCGCTCACGGATACTGCATCGACGACAACGCTCGCGCGCTCCTTTTCTCAAATACGCTTCACAACAATGGGGAAGCGTACTTACCCGATCGGCTTACTGCGCGTTTCACGGCATTTATTCAGCAGGCGTGGAATCCCGACAGCGGCAGGTTTCGGAATTTCATGAGCTACGATCGCCGATGGTTGGAAGAATCAGGCTCCGAGGATAGCCACGGCAGGACCCTTTGGGCGTTGGGGGAATGCACGCGCACGGACATCGATCCATCTCGCCGCAAATGGGCCGCCTCGCTATTCAGGACCGCCCTTCCCGCCGTCGAAGAATTCACCTCCCCGCGGTCCTGGGCCTTCTCGCTTTTGGGCCTCGACGCCTACTGCGCGCGGTTCGGCGATGACCTCGACGCCGACCGTGTCCGTCGTTTGCTCGCAGACAGGCTGATCGCTGAGTTCCACATGGTGAAGACCAAGGATTGGGTTTGGTTCGAAGAGGTGCTCGCATATGACAACGCCCGCCTTTCGCAGGCGCTAATCCAGACGGGCATGATGACCAACACGTCAGCTTACGTTACTGCCGGGCTGCGATCGCTTCGTTGGCTCATGGAGCTTCAGACAGCGCCGGCTGGACACTTTAGACCTGTTGGCAACGAAAGCTTCGGCCGAACACGGCAAAGCCCCAAAGCGTTTGATCAGCAGCCATTGGAAGCATCGGCGACGATATCTGCCTGCCTCGCGGCATCGAGGGCGGAGAAAAGTGCAACCTGGACAGCAGGTGCATTTCGCGCGTTTGGTTGGTTTCTGGGCAGAAATGACATCCAAACGACGCTGATAGACCACGACACGGGTGCCTGTTCCGACGGGCTCCATATCGATCGCCGCAATGAAAACAAGGGCGCCGAATCGACGCTGTCGTATCTGCTGGGACTTGCGGAGCTTCGGAAGTTTGCACGAACCACCGCCAAGGAAAACAAGAACCTTGATGCGCGATTGATTCGGCGCGCCTCAGATTCCAGGTTCAATCGGCCCGCCCCAAGGCCAACGTCCAGCATAGATCCGGTCATTCCGCCCGCTAATTCGTTTGGTACACGGCGTGATGACGCTGTCGGATCACAACATGCCTCCGCAAAATTGCGGACCTGATTGCCCGACAATGGAATAAGGTCTCCCAGAAGAAGCCTGGGCAAGCGTCTCGTTTTGCCACGTTGCGCCTCAACTCCGCTTTGGCGGCAGTGCGCTTACGCATGCTCTAGCCCGGATATCTCAAACTATGGGTGCATCGGGGCTCTGAATCTGGGAAAATATCTGTGCGATCAAATAGTTATCCCGGCACAGAGGAGTTCC
>Ga0302046_10000903_pt1 | contig 28354 bp, 26 predicted proteins | sample RVTome_11_FD_200261 | JGI IMG/M metagenome (GOLD analysis project Ga0302046, IMG submission 200261) | Soil microbial communities from uranium-contaminated site in the Upper Colorado River Basin, Wyoming, United States - RVT147D111 (version 2) ... | reverse complement strand
CATTGGCCTGGTCGTGGCTGGCGCCGTGGTGGGACTGGCCCAGTGGTTTGGGCTGCGGGGTCGGGTCAACCGGGCCGGCTGGTGGATCGCAGCCACGGCGGCGGGGGTGGCCCTGGCCGGCAGTGTGGGCGGAGTCATCGTGTCGGTTCAGATCCTCTTGCCGGAAACAGACCAACTACCTTATGTGGCTGTGGCGACTACCGGTATCGAGTGGCTGCTCATTGGTGGGACCCTGCCCGGCCTGTGCCAATGGCTGGCCTTACGGCAGTGGGTGGACCGGGCCGGCTGGTGGATTCCCGGCAGCGCTCTGGCCTGGACCGCCGGCATCGCCGTCACAGGCCGGCTGGTGAGCGATTTGCCCGACAAGGTCCTGCGGGGCGGCCTCGATGGCTTCGAGGCCATCGTCGTCGGCATGACCCTCACCGCTGCCCTGACCGGCCTGCTGCTGCGCTGGCTGCTCCAACGCCTGCACCCCGACGCCCACCCCCCGTTCGACGACCGCTGGGGGAGCCTTTCGCGGAAAGTGGGGCGTAAGTAAACGCCCAAACCTCGCCCCAACCCCGGATTAACCGAGAGACAGGAGAAAACATGTTGGGTTGATCGGTTGGTGGTTGCGTTGTATCACTTACGCTCTTACATCGATTCTTAACCCTTTTCGTTAATTGCTCATTATTCATTGTTAATTGACTTAGACACTTACCCCGGCATGCTCCTGCGCAAATTGGGCTGTTTCGGTTGAGCCCATCATCGCCAGTGTTGACGACGTACCCCCGGCAATGACCTGGGAAACCTGGTCGAAGTAGCCGGCGCCAACCTCTCGTTGATGCTTCACAGCGGTGTAACCATAGCGCCCTTCGTTGGCAAATTCCTCTTCTTGCAGATGCACGTAGCCGGCCATCCCTTCCTCTTTATATTGGCGAGCCAATTCAAACATCGAGTGGTTGAGTGCGTGGAAACCAGCCAGGGTGATGAACTGGAATTTATAGCCCATTGCGCCCAATTCTCGTTGGAACCGGGCGATGGTAGCGCTATCCAGATTTCGCCGCCAGTTAAAGGAGGGGGAGCAGTTGTAGGCCAGCATCTTATGGGGGAATTCGGTGCGAATGGCCTCGGCGAATTGTTTGGCTTCATCGAGATCGGGCGTCGAGGTTTCGCACCAGATCAGGTCGGCGTATGGCGCGTATGCCAGCCCTCTGGCTATGGCTGTAGCCAGGCCACCTCGGGTACTGAAGAATCCTTCCGGCGTGCGTTCGCCGGTTAAGAATTCGTGATCGCGCGGGTCGATATCGCTCGTAACCAATTTGGCGCTGTCCGCATCGGTTCTGGCGATGAGCAGTGTGGGGACGCCCATCACATCGGCGGCGAGCCTGGCCGCGATCAGGGTGCGGATAAATTGGCCGGTCGGCACCAGGACTTTACCGCCCATATGGCCGCATTTCTTTTCCGAGGCTAACTGATCTTCGAAATGGACTCCCGCCGCCCCAGCCTCGATCATGGCCTTCATCAATTCGAAGGCATTCAACGGTCCTCCGAAGCCGGCCTCGGCATCGGCCACAATGGGCGCAAACCAATAGACCCCATTGTGACCCTCGGAATGATGGATCTGGTCGGCCCGTTGAAATGTCTGATTGATCCGCTTGACCAGGTCCGGCGCGCTGTTGGCCGGATACAGGCTTTGATCGGGGTACATCTGCCCGGCCAGATTGGCATCCGCTGCCACCTGCCAGCCGCTTAAGTAAATGGCTTTCAACCCGGCTTTGACCATTTGCAAAGCCTGGTTGCCCGTCATAGCTCCCAGTGCATTGACATAACCCTCAGTCTGCAGCAGGCGCCATAATCTTTCGGCCCCCATACGGCCCAGGGTATGCTCGATCTGGACCGAACCCCGCAGCCGGGCCACATCCGCCGCAGTATAGGGCCGCTCGATCCCATTCCACCGCTCATCCAAGGCCCACTTTGTTGAAATATCTGAGATTTTGCCGTTCGCGTTGATCATCATTATTTAACCTCCCACCGAAGCATTGACAAATAACTTTGAAAAACATCGCTATTGGTGTAAAATAACTTATAGTGAAAATTAGTTAACAGCGAATTTTCGCTATTTTAACATACTATGAATTAAATGTCAAGACCCAAATTCAAATGTGATGGGTGAATTGTGGCAGGTCTTACGACAATTTTGACTTCCAATCTGGTCCATGTTAGGCTTCACAAAAAGAATGGTTCAGATCAGCTCGATCAGAAAAGGGGCCTGGCGATGAGTGTCAATCTGGTAAATATTATTTTCGGTATGAAGGTTCGTCAGGCTCGCCTCGAGGCTAAAATGACGCTCTCTGAATTTGCGGCGCAGTGTGATCTTTCCCCGTCGTATGTCACCGAAATCGAAAAGGGCCGCAAATACCCCAAGGCGAATAAAATCATGCGGATGGCCGATGCCCTCAACAAAGGTTACGATGAGCTGGTCTCGATCAAGCTGGCTCCCTCCATGAGCTATCTTGAAACGATTCTTTCCTCGCCACTGCTGCGCCAGTTTCCATTCGAGGAGTTCGATCTGGAAATCGGTGATCTGGTCAACTTGTTCACCCGGGCGCCCGATAAGGCCAGTGCCTTACTGCATGCCGTTCTGGAGATTGGCCGGCAGTATGATATGAAGGATGAATATTTTTTGCGGGCCGCCCTGCGTTCTTATCAAGAAATCCATGAGAACTATTTCCAGGAACTGGAGGATGCCGCCGCCGAATTTGCCGGCAAGTATAAGCTCGATGCCGGACGGCCGATTGACTTGGAGACGCTCAAGCAGATTATTGGCAATGAGTTCCATTATGAGTTGGATGAGGCCCATCTGGCTAACGATAAATCGCTTTCGGTTTACCGCTCGGTTTTTGTCGAAGGCGCTAAACCCAGGCTGCTCCTCAATGCGACTCTCTATCCGATGCAAATCAAATTTCTCCTGGCGCGAGAGTTGGGCTATCGTTTCCTGGGGATTAAGGAGCGCTCGGTCACCTCTACCCCGGATCGAGTCGATTCCTTTCGACAGGTGTTCAATGATTTTAGGGCTTCCTACTTTGCCGGGGCGCTGCTTATTCCACGCGCCGATATTTTGGCTGATCTCCAGGAGTTTTTTCAACTTGGGACCTGGAGCCCGTATCGCCTGCTGGCCATGATCGAAAAGTATGACGTTACCCCGGAGATGTTGTTATATCGCCTGAGCGAACTCATTCCCCAATTCTTCGGGATCAAGCTGCACTTTCTGCGTTTTCACAACGCCAATTCTGATTATCAGTTGATCAAACAGTTGAATATGAATAATCTCCTCCTGCCCAGTGGCAGCGGCCTGCACGAGCATTACTGCCGGCGCTGGCTGTCGGTGCGTCTGCTGCGAGAAATGGCTGAGGCCAACGACCCCAACGCGAACCGCGAAGTCCCCTTGATCGGCGTCCAAATCTCGGAGTTTCTGGAGTCCCACGATCGCTTTCTAAGCTTTGGTTTTGCTCGACCACTGGTGCTCTCGCCCAGTGTAGGCAGCAGCGTCGTGGTTGGTTTTCGGATCGATGCCGACTTAAAGCGTATCATCTGCTTTACCGAAGATCCCTCCATCCCGGTCGTCATCATCAACGAGACCTGCGAACGCTGCCCCCTGGTCGGCGATCAATGCAAGGTGCGCGGCGCCGAACCCCTGATCCTGCGCCAGCAAGAGCGAAAAACAAACCGAAAGATGGCGCTCAACCAGCTCATGGCCCAGTTGCAGGGTTAGGAACCGTCAATCAGGGCGTGGCGCAGGGCAAATTGCCAAAACAAAATAATTGTTTAAATTTAATACCAGGATGTGATCTACTGTTGTAGAGTAATCATTCAAGAGTGGATCGAAACAGTTCAGGAGTTAGGACGAACTTCTATTCCAGTAGAGGTGATTTTTATGGCCAGACTGTAGTTTGGCGTTGTTTGCCAGATTTAATGGCTACTCAAACGGGTTGAGAATGTGTAGTTTTTCATCGACTATCTGCTGATGATGCATATCTTCAGAATAGAGGATTTGGCAATCTGCTAACAGAGCAGTGGCAATCACCAAACTATCCCAATACGAATATTGGAGGCGCGTGCTAATATCTAAAGCCTGCAATACTTTGGATGTGTCGATGTCCAACACAGGAAAGCTCGTCGCCATTTCCACGACAATGGTTTGTGCCTTGGCCGATGTTGTTAAATCTTTTCGGGTTAGCACATGATAGAGTTCGCCCAAGATTTGTGTACTGAGAATAGTCCCCTCAAATTGATCAGTTACAAGCTGGCGAATCTGACCGTATTTTTCTGGTGGGTTTTTGGCATAGAGGTAAACCCACAAATTGGTGTCGATGAAGATGTTAGCGGGCATGGAGTTCATCTCGATTGAAGCGATAATCCGAGGGAAAGGTGAAGGTAACGCTATCGACAAATTCTAGAAAGTGTTCCTTTTTGTGAGCCATCGCTTCTTCGGTAATAACGATTATATTTACAGTTTTCCCTTCCAGGGTTTTGTTTAACTTTTGCTTTAATATGAGCTGCCCATTTTGGTAAGTAGCTTGCATAAATTGAACCATAAGATTGCTCCTGTCAATAGCCAAAGGGTTTATTCTATTTGTTATTGTAGACTGTTATCGCCATAGGACAAGACAATGATTGAGAATTCAGGCTATGCTATTTGTTACTATCTCCAAACGCAAGCTGATTGACTCGCACCCCCCTGTCATCAACGCTTGCAACAAGCTGTTGAAATGTTCTTTCAATGTCGCCTTCCGATCCTGCTCGGCGACGATTTTGCGTTGCTCCTTACTCCTCTTTCAATTATATTACATCGGGCGACATAATACAATGGCCAGTGATGCTGTTTTACTTGCTAATGAGATCTACGGACCTGCTGCGGGGATGCCCAGATCGTTGATGAGGTCCCATACCAGGGCAAATTGCCAAATCAGGATTATTGTTTAAACTAAATCTTACAGACCTATATGATCTATCTCCTCCCGAACCCAAAGTGCGCTTAATGTTGGTCTAACTTCATTCATTGCTTTGAGCCTGTTTTATTTGTTTCAGACCATCGATGATTATTCAGACTCTTTCCCAGAAGCAGATCACTGCCTTGACGACGATTGTTGGCGAGGCCCACCTTTCGATCAAAACTGCCGATCTCGACCACCACGCCCGGGACCAGTCGTTCCATGAACCGCATCGACCGGCCGCCGTCATCTGGCCCGGTTTGACAGAAGAGGTCGCGGCTGTCCTCAAGCTGGCCAATCAAGCCCTGATTCCGGTCACGCCCTGGGGAGCCGGCACCAGCCTCGAGGGGAATCCTATCCCCCTCTGTGGCGGCATCGTTCTGAATCTCAATCGGATGAACCAGATTTTAGAGGTGCGCCCGGCCGATTTTCAGGTCGATGTGCAGCCGGGCATCCTGTACAAAGATATGAACCGGCAGTTAGCCCGGCACGGCCTTTTTTTCGCCCCCGATCCCGGGGCCAACGCCAGCCTCGGCGGCATGATTGCCAACAACGCCGCCGGCACCCGCACGCCCAAATATGGAGCGACCCGTGATAACGTGTTTCGGTTGGAGGTCGTCACGGCCGCGGGTGAAATTATTCGCACCGGCTCCCTCTCGCCCAAAACGGCCTCCGGCTACGACCTGGTCCACCTCATGGTTGGTTCGGAGGGCACGCTGGGCGTGGTCACCGCCGCGACCCTGCGGCTGGCCCCGCTGCCGGAGACGTTCAGCGCCGTGATCGCCTCGTTTGAGTCGGTCGAGGGCGCGGCTCGGGCCGTATCGAGTATCCGGGGCTGTGGTGTAACCCCCGCCGCAATGGAGTTTCTGGACGTGACGGCTGTGCGGGCCTTGAACACCGCCGCTGAAACCGTATTCCCGGAATGTCCTTTACTCTTGATGGAGTTCCACGGCACGTCCAAAGCCGGCTTACAAGAGGAGCTGACCCTCGTAGAGGAATTGTGTGGATTGGAAGGATGCGTGGCGTTTCAGGCCGGCCTGGGACGCCAGGAGCGCGACCGGCTGTGGAGCGTCCGCCACCAGGCTTACGAGATCTTCGTGCGCACCAACCCGGACCGGGCCTTCTTGATCATCGATGTCGCTGTTGCCATCTCTCGCTTCCCGCAACTGGTGGCTGCGGTCGAGCAGATCCTGTCCGAACGAAACCTGGTCGGACCACTGATCGGCCATGCCGGCGACGGCAACTTGCACACATTGATCCCTTACACGCCCGGTGATCCGGCCAGCCAGGCCCTGGCTCTAGAAGCCGATGCCGCCATGGTCGAGGCCGCGCTGGCCCTGGGCGGCACCGCCACCGGTGAGCATGGTGTTGGCCTGGGCAAACGCCGCTTTATGGCCCAGGAACATGGCGGCAGCCTGGCCCTGATGCAGGCCATCAAGCGAGCGCTCGATCCAAACGGTATTCTCAATCCCGGCAAAATATTTGATCAGCCGGTCAGCTAATCAGCTAATTGCTGAAGTGCTGAAATGCTGACAAGCTGAAATGCTGACCGGCTGGCACGCTCTTTCAAAGGAGGCCAATGATGACAGATTTTCAATGGGTCAAGCCTGACGTCAGGGTGACGGACGCCGGCGACGGTAGTTTAATCTTACAGAACAAAGTACCCCTGGCCGGCTATCCGGCCAACCTGTGTACGTGGCTGCATCAGAATGCCAAACAAGTCCCCGCTAAAGATTTTTTGCTCCAACGTGATGCCGATGGCAACTGGCGTGGCCTGACTTACGCCGAAACGCTGGTCAGGGTCAACCGGCTCAGCAATGGCCTGGTTGCACTGGGGCTCGAGCCTACCCAACCGATTGCCATCCTGTCCGAAAACAGTATCGATATGGCCCTCATCCAACTGGCCGGCATGCAGATCGGTCTGCCCGTGGTGCCGATTAGCTACGCCTACTCCGTGCGCTCGCAAACCGGCGGCCATATCAAACATATCCTGGAAGTGACCCAGGCTCCCATCCTGGTCATGTCAAACGCCGACGTCCACATAGGCAAAATCAATCAGTGGGCCGGCGACGATTTGCAGCTCTATGCTTTCTCTAATAGTGAGAACCATGATAATGTCCAACCTTTTGAGGATCTGTTCGGCCCGGACGAAACCTTATCTGCCGCGAGCCAGACCCGCTTTGACGCCGTCACGTCTGACACCCTGGCCAAAATCCAGTTCACCTCCGGCTCGACCAACCTGCCCAAGGGCGTCGAGGTCACGCATGGCATGATGGTCACCAACCAGGTGGGCATTGCCCAGATGTGGCCCTTTTTGGACAGCAACGAAGTCATTATCGACTGGCTGCCCTGGAACCACACCTTTGGCGGTAACTTTGTATTTAATATGATGCTGATGCACGGCGGCGCCTTTTACATCGATCACGGCAACCCCACGCCGCTGGGTTTCCAGACGACGCTCCAAAATATCAGGGATGTCTCGCCGACGCTTTATTTTGGCGTCCCACGTAGCTACACCGCCCTGTTTGCCCGCATGAAAGAGGATGCGGACTTAAAGCAGGCGTTCTTTAAGAACCTCAAATTTATTTTTACTGCCGCCGCCGCGCTGGATCAGGCTACCTATGAAGGGATGAAAGCCATGAGCGCCGAAGTGCGCGGCCGGCCTTTGCCGTTCTTTTCCGGTTGGGGCAGCACCGAAACCTCGCCCGATGCGACCCTGGTCTATTGGGAAATTGACGATGCTCGCGTCATCGGCCTGCCGATTCCCGATGTCAGCGTCAAGCTGGCGCCTGATCCTTCCGGCAAACAGGAGCTGCGGGTGAAAGGCCCCAATGTAACCAGGGGCTACTATAATAATCCGGCCGCCACCGCCGCCGCTTTTGACGAAGACGGCTTCTACCGCATCGGCGATGCCGGCAAATTCTTAGACCCTGACCGGCCCGCCGCCGGTCTCATTTTTGATGGCCGCACCAGCGAAGATTTCAAGCTGACCAGCGGCGTCTGGGTGCATAACGGCCGGCTGCGCAACAGCATCAACAAACTGGGCCAGCCCTTCCTGCTCGAGGTGGTCGTGGCCGCACCCGATCGTGACTATCTGGCGGCCCTGGTCTTCCCCAACGCGCCTGCCTTGCGCGGACGGTTTGCCGAAGCCAGTCAGGCTCATCCTGATGAGGTCGAGTTTCTGCGCAGCCCGGCCGTGACCGATTTCTTCCGGGATGTTTTCAAGCAGCATAACGCCGGCCAGAGCGGCAGCAGCAGCCGCTTTGAGCGATTTGCGCTCCTGATGGAACCACCCGGCATCGATGGCAATGAAACCACCGACAAAGGCTACATCAACCAAAGCGCCGTTTTGACTCGTCGCGCCGATGTCGTTGATAAACTATATCATGATCCGCCACCCTCTGAGGTGGTTGTCGTTGATGCGGCGTAAGGTTCAGCCCTCCCTGACCGGAGACGGGCGACCGGGGACCGGGGAAAGCTCAAATTCGCCGGTCTTTCGTCCCCGGTCGCCGGTCAGGCCTATGGCACATGCAAAGTTTTGAATCAGGTAATGTATAACTATGACATCTCCATTTAAGACTTATGCCAGCCTCAAAGTCCGCTTCAACGATACGGACATGCAAGGCCACGTTTATTTTGGCAACTACTACGCCTATTTCGATGAAGGCGTCGAAACCTACATGGCCGCCATCGGCTACGACTATGACATGATGCTGGCCGACGAGACCGATTTCCTTTATGCCGAGTCGCACTGCACCTACAAATCATCGGCCAAACACCCCGACTTGCTGCGGGTCTATACCCGTATCGGTCACCTGGGCCGGCGCAGCCTGCGCTTTGAATTCGAAGTACGGCAGGACGCCGACGAGCGCCTGGTCGCGGCCGGCCACATCGTGGCGGTCACGGCCAATAGCAAAACGTTCGAACCGCACCCCATCCCGGAGGGATTGCGGCAAGCGGTGATTGCTTATCAGGGTGAGCTGCCAGAACCGGAGTCTGGTTAACTCGGGTTATATCACTCGTCGAAACCCAACCTTGCGTTTTACTCAAACAGGGTTAAATCGTGAGAAAATAGGCCATCCGCAGGGGGAAATGTGAACGACAAATATCACTTAGTGATTGCTTTCGGACTGTTTTTTGTTTGCCTGTTTTCATTTGCTTGCTGCTACCTACTGGCTGTGATTAGTAGGATGATGGATTAATGTTTAGCGATGGCTACGGTTATTCCACCGTAGCCGGCCTGGTGTTGGTAATCGAATATGTCAAAGGTATAATGAAATCATAGGTAATCCCTGAGAGGTGAAATATGTCCAGCCAAACTGTAGCCATTGAAACGCAACTCCCTCAGTAGGGGCGTGAGGGCATGGAATTTGAATGGGATGAGCAAAAAGCCAGCGTTAATCTGCAAAAACATCACCTTGACTTTCAGGATGCGGCGTTGGTCTTTTTTGACTTAAACCGACTCGATGACGAAGATTATAGTACCGCCGAAGATCGTTATCGGACCATTGGCCTGGTGCGAGGCCAGGTGATATTTGTAGTTTACACCTGGCGCGAGGATCGCATCCGTATCATTTCGGCCAGAAAGGCAACCAAACATGAGCGACAAAAATATTACAAACGTTAAAATAACGGCAGATGACTTGCCGGCAGGCCAAACGGATTGGGACGCCGTTGACGCCCTGAGCGACGAGGACGTTGAGCAAGCCGCCCTGTCAGACCCTGATGCGCCGCCGACCCCACCGGAAGTGCTGGCTCATTTTCAACAGGCGGTTGATGTCAAAGCCATTCGAGAAAAATTATCGCTAACGCAGGCCCAGTTTGCGACCACGTTCCATCTGTCATTGGCAACCGTCCAGGCCTGGGAACAAGGCCAAAGTCTTCCCGATCCGGTCGCCCGGACACTGCTTCGGGTGATAGAGCGTAATCCAGAGGCGGTTAAAGATGCTTTAGGCGTCGCTTAGGTGACACCTATGACCCAAGTCTTAGCCGGCCCGCCACAATGAAGCCGTCTTTGAAAGCGTCATTGAAGATCACCTGCTCAATCATGGTTACAGTCAGATTCAAAGCGTTTTCGACTCAACCCGCGCCATTTTTCCCGGTGAAGTAACAATTTTTATCCGGGCTACCCAAACCCCAGGAGTGGGTCAAATTTAGCGATGGTTACGGTTATTCAACCGTAGCCGGCCTTTAGGGGGTATACCGCATGAAACCTATGATCCTTTATACATTCATCAATCTCCAACCCACGCCGGAGGCTCACATCAATGCCTCATTCCAAACTCATTAGCCTGGCCGAAGCCATCGCTCGCTTCGTACCGGATGGCAGCTCGATTGCGCTGGGCACGGCCCAGGAAACGTTGATTCCTTTTGCCGCCGGCCACGAGCTCATTCGTCAGCGGCGACGCAATCTAACGTTGATCGGCCCGATTTCAGACATCCTGTTCGACCAACTCATCGGGGCCGGCTGTGTCCGCACGATTCGGGCCGCCTGGGTCGGTAATGTCATCACCGGCTCCGGCTACAACTTCCGCCGGGCCGTCGAGAGCGGCGCCCTTGAAATGGAAGACCACTCCAACCTGACCATTTCGATGGCCCTCCGCGCCGGCGCGATGGGCGTGCCCTTCATGCCAGCCCGCACCGCGCTGGGCAGCGACCTGTTCAAAACCAACCCCAACCTCAAAACCATCACCTGCCCCTTTACCGGCGATACCCTGACCGCCGCCGCCGCCATCAATCCCGATGTGACCATCGTCCACGTCCAGCGGGCCGACAAACATGGCAACGCCCACACCTGGGGCAACCTGGGGATCACGCGCGAAGCCTGCCTGGCCAGCCGCCGGATCATCATCACGGCCGAAGAAATCGTCGAGCCAGACATCATCAACAGCGACCCCAATCGGGTCATCACGCCCGGCTTTCGCGTCAGCGCCGTCGTCCACGCCCCCTGGGGGGCCCATCCCTCGCCGGTGCCCGGTTACTATAATCGCGATCATCAAGCATTTATCGATTACCAGGAAAACAGCAAAACACCCGAGGCCTTCGCCGAATGGCAGGCAACCTGGGTGGATAGGGTACACAGCAGCGATGATTATCTGGCTCTCCTCGGCGACGAGCGCAGGGCCGAACTGGCTCTTAAAACTCATGCCCTCTCTGAGGTGGCAGATTATGGCTATTAACGAGATCAGGAGCATTTCAGCGTGTCAGCATTTCAGCTTATCAGCTTGTTAGCACTTCTGCAATTAGCTGACGGGCTGACTAGCTGACCGGCTGACATGCTCGCATGGAGCACCCTATGACCACCGACAACCCAACCTATACCCTGCCCGAACTCATGGTCACCGCCGCCGCGCGTGAGATCGCCGATGGTGACGTTGTCTTTGTCGGGATGCGCCTGCCCCTACTGGGCTTTCAACTGGCCAAAAGCACCCACGCGCCTAATGCTGTCGGAGTTAGGCATTGTACGTGACACCGCGGCGCCCGAACCGATCCTGACCATGGGCGACCTGCCTAACCTGTATCGCTCGCAATGGCTGGCCGATACCGCCGATCTGATGGGCCTGCTGCAGCAAGGCCTGGTCGATGTCAGCTTTATCGGTGGGGCCCAGGTCGATCAATTTGGCAACCTGAACACCAGCTACATCGGCGCCCCGGACAAGATCGAGACCCGGCTGCCCGGCAGCGGCGGCGCGTGCGATCTGGCCAGCCTGGCCAAACGGCACATCATCATCATGGCTCACCAAAAGCGCCGCTTCGTACCAAGGGTTGACTACATCACCTCCCCCGGCTATGGCGACGGCGGCGACTGGCGACAGCGGGTTGGCCTGCCCCGGGGCGGTCCGGCCACCGTTATCACCACCCTCGGTCTGCTTCGTTTCGACTCGGAGACGAAGGAGATGGTCCTCGCCGCGACCCACCCTGGTGTCACCGTTGACGACGTGTTGGCCAACACCGGCTGGCCGCTCAAGGTCGCCCCTGAGGCGACCCAAACTCCTGCACCCACCGAGGCGGAACTGGCTGTGCTGCGTCGTTTTGACCCGGAAGGGTTCTGGACGAGCGCTTGATGGGCTACCGAACCCAGGATCTGATTTTTACCCTATACGGCGACTATCTTGCGCCGCGCGGCGGTGAGGCCTGGATCGGCCATATTATCGAGTTGATGGCCGGGCTGGATATCAGCGCCCAGGCCGTGCGTTCGACTCTATCCCGGATGACGCGCAAGGGCTGGCTGCGCAGCCGCCGCGAGGGCCGGCTCAGCTTCTACGCCATCACGCCCAAAACCGAGGCGCTCCTGGCCGAAGGCGCCCAACGCATCTACCAGCCTCGCCACGACCCGTGGGATGGGCGCTGGCATATCTTGACTTACACCATCCCCGAAAAACAGCGGCATCTCCGGCACCGCCTGCGGCAGCGTCTGATCTGGCTGGGTTTTGGGCGGTTGAGTCAGGCGACCTGGATTTCGCCCCGCGACCGGCAGCAGGAGATCAGCCAGGTTGTCCGGTCCCTGGGCCTCTCTGATCAGATCGATCTCCTGGCCGGTGAATATCTTGGTTTCTCCGAGGCCAGAGACCTGGTCGAGCGCTGCTGGGACCTGAAACAGTTGAACCGGGCCTACCACGATTTCATCGAGCGCCACCGGCCGGCCTGGCAGCAGTTGACGGCTCAAAGCACCGGCATGAGCGCCCGTAACAGTTTTCTCAGCCGCTTCCTGTTGGTCCACGAATACCGCTCCTTCCCCTACGTCGATCCCAATCTCCCCCCTGAACTCCTGCCCGACGGTTGGCTCGGCAATGAAGCCATCGAGCTCTTTCAAAATTACGCCGCGCTGTTGGCTCCCAAAACGAATGAATTTGTCAATGAACTCTTGTCCACAGAGCCAAGGGGATAAAAATGACATTTGTCACATGTTTTCAATGACATGTGTCACTTCTTACAGTTCGATTTGTACGATATAATTGTTGCAACTTGAATATATGTCACTCTAATGACGATGCTGATAACTGTGGCATATAAATTCCTCTAACAATTTTTACCTCGATACCCGTCACGTTAATAGCGATTCTGAAAAATACGACATAGCTGGCGATGCTCAGGAAAGGCGCTCCGATCACGACCACGCCATCGTCAAATATTAAGACGTTGTCATGACACCTATTCTGTTCGCCAAAGTTGATGAGCAATGAGCCAAGTCAGGAGGTAGGTTGATGAGTTATTTCCAGACCAGGCCGGTCGAGTCGTTTGGCTTTCAAGACATCCTCTATGAGAAAGGCGATTGGGTGGCTCGTATCACCATCAACCGGCCCCAGAATTACAACGCCTACAGCACTCTGGCCCTGGAAGAACTGGCCACGGCCTTTCGCGATGCCGGCTTTGACGACCGGGTGGCGGTCATCGTCTATACCGGGGCGGGCGACCGGGCCTTCTGTACCGGCGGTGATGTCAAGGAGTACGAGGCCAGCTACACCCAGGTCCCGCGCGATTATTGGAAGTACATGGGCCTGTTCAAGGCTTACATCGAGAGCATTCTCAATACCGGCAAACCGGTCATCGCCCGCTTGAACGGCATGGCCGTCGGCGGCGGGAACGAGAGCCAACTGGCCTGCGACCTGTCGGTGATGGCCGAACATGCCTACATCGCCCAGGTAGGAACCAATGTGGGCAGTGTGGCCTGCGGCGGCTCGACCCAGTGGCTGCCGATCACCGTGGGTGACCGGCGAGCGCGGGAGATTTTGCTTTTGAATGAGCATATCCCGGCTTATCAAGCGTTGGAGTGGGGGCTGGTCAATCGAGTCGCTCCCTCGGTGATGAAAGATGGTGAATTCATCGAGAGGGCCTCACCTGATGAGATCAAGCAGGCCCAAAAAGGCGAGGCCGGCTACGCCATCGACTTGAGCAAACTGGATGAGGCCGTGAATGAGTTGGTTGAAAAGCTCATTCGCAAGTTCCCCGAATGCACCCGTTATACCAAGCAGAACGTCAACTTCTGGAAGGACCTGGCCTGGCACCAGACCATCGGCCACGCCCGCGACTGGCTGTCGATCCATTACGCCTCCTGGGAGCCGCTGGAGGGCATGCAGGCTTTTGTCGAGAAACGGCCGGCCGATTATCTCAAGCTGCGCGAGTTGGCTGCCAGCGGTAAATCGAGCGAATTCAGGTGGGGGCCCTATTCCCAACGCTGCGGCCGTTGTGGCGCGACGGACATCCCCGCCGAGTTCAAATACTGCGGCGTGTGTGGCACAGCGCTGACGGACAGCAACGGGGCTGAAGCGACAACAGAGGCAGCCTATACAAACGAAGCCTGAAACCTGGTGCGTGTTCCGTGGATGCACGCACCCCGTGACCACCTACCGGGAGACCAAAGGTTTGTCCAAGCCCGTTCGATCCTATGGGCCAGTCGCAGAAAGGAACATGCAATGACCGTACAGACATTTACCGAATGGCAGGGACAACCCCTGGACGAAGTGCTGTACCAGTGCCGGGAGCTGGTCGAGGATATCGATTATCCGACCGTACAGCGCTGGCGCGAGGCCGGTGGCAAGGTGGTCGGCCACTTTCAAGTCTATTTTCCCGAAGAGATCGTGCATGCGGCCGGCATGCTGCCTTTTAAGGTCCGAGGGGCGCCGGTCGAGGCGATCCAGGCCGACTCGCGTTTTGGGTCATATCTGTGTTCCATCATCAAGACCTCGCTGGAGTTGGTCCTGAGCCGCCGAATCGAGTTGGAGATGTTTGTGACTCATCCCATCTGCGATGCGGCGCGCAACCTGGCCGCGGTCTGGGGGCGCAACTTCGCCTATCCCTGCCAGATCCTCTATCTGCCGCAGAATGCTAATTCGGGCCATTCGGCCCACTATTTACGCGGGGAATATGGCCGGCTCAAACGCAATATCGAAGACATCGTTGGTCGAAACGTGACCGATGATGATCTGCGCCGATCACTGGCCGTGTTCAACGAGAATCGGACGCTGCTGCGGCAACTGTACGCCATCAAGCGGGATGCGCCCTGGCTTATCTCGGCGGATGAGGCTTACGTCCTGGTGTCGGTGGGCGGCCTGATCCCGCGCGAAGAGCACAATGATCTGCTTCACACCGTGCTGCCACTGATCGAGGAACGGTCGGCCAAACCTCAGGACAAGATCCGCGTCGTGTATGAGGGGGGCTTTTGCGAGCAGCCTCCGCTGGATATGATCCGCACCATCAGCCGTTCCTGCTACGTGGTCGACGATGATCTCCTCATCGGTATGCGCTGGATCTTGGACGAGGTACCGGCCGACGGCGATCCCCTTTTTAACCTGGCCGAGGCCTACCTGGAAAATTCGTCCTATAGCCCCGTTCAGCACGATCTGCGCAAACCCAAAGAGAAGATGCTGCTGAAACGCATTGAAAATGCCGGGGCTGAAGCCGCGATCATCACGGCGGCCAAAATGTGCGAACCCGGTCTGGAGGAACAGGTCGCTTATACCTACGCCCTGGACGAGGCCGGGATTCCCTTCTTTGTGAGTGAATTTGAAGAGAATATGACCAGTTTCGATCATTTGGAGATCCAACTGGAGACGTTTGTCGAAAATCTCCTCTTTGATTAGTCGAGGAGTATCTTCTCAAAGAGTTGGGGCGATCTTGCCAAACCCTAAAGGTTTTTAAAACCTTTAGGGTTTCTTTCCCCGGATCATTGAGATGATTAGTCGAGAAAGGGGTTGTGCAATGACGATCAAGCAAAATGACGACACAATTGTCGGACGAGCCAACAAAGATGGGGCCAACCTGTTTCGCCAGTGGTACCGGGAACTCAATCAGACGGCCGAACAGGATGGCAAAGCGGCCTACGTTTTTGTGATGGGCAGTATGGCCGAACTGCTGCGGGTGTTTGATCTGCCGGTTGTCTTCCCGGAGATCAACTCGCTGCAAACGGCGGTGCGGCGGGTGGCCCACGAATATCTGAATGAAGCCGAAGATTATGGCTATTCACCGGACATTTGCGGCTATGTGAAGGCTGACGTGGCGACTCAACTGCGTCAGGGCCAGCATCCGATGGGGCGCATCCCCAAGCCGGCCCTGGCCGTCTACACCAACGCCTGCAACACCTATATCAAGTGGGCCGAGATTTGGGAGCGGATGTATCAGATTCCGATCTTCACCCTGGATGTGCCTGGCACGCGCGCCGCCGGGACCCAGACCTGGCCCGGCGATCCCGATTTTGAGAATGACCGAAGTTACGTGGAAGCGCAGGTCAACGAGCTAATTGCGCTGTGCGAGGACGTGACCGGCGTCAAATTCGATATCGACAAGCTGCGGGAGATCCTGGGGCATGCCAATGTGATGAGTCGAGGCTGGAAGCGGGCCTTGGAGCTAAACCGCAGCCGGCCCTCCCTCTTCAGCGCCCTGACCGATGGGACCATCTATCTGGGCGTTTCCAACGGCTTTCGAGGCGCCGAGGCCGGGGCCAATTACTTCCGGGAACTGGTCGAAGAGATGGAATACAAAGCCGCCAACGGTATCGGCACCCTGACCGATGAACAATACCGGCTGCTTTTTGTCGGCGTGCCATGCTACCCCATCTTCCGTCGATTCAATGAGTTGTTCACCGAATGGGGCGGCACGTTTATCAACTCGACCTATTTGTGGTTTGCCTCAGGTGGGACCAATCTGGGTTTTGAGTACGATCTGGACAACCCCCTGGCGAGCCTGGCCGAAGGCATCCTGATCAGTGTGCGGGATGCGATGGACAGCATGTTTTACCAGGATCGTATTCTGATCGACATGATCGACACCTATGAGGCTGATGGCGTCGTCTACCATCCGATCAAGAGCTGCCGGACCGTCTCGACCGGTCTGGCCGACAATCGACGCGCGCTGATGTCGGCCCGCGATGTGCCCAGCCTCTTTATCGAGTCGGATATGATGGATCGGCGTGTCGTTTCCGAGGCGCAGCTAAAAAACCGGATCGATGCTTTCTTCGAAGGGCTGGCCGCCCGTAGACAACAGGCCGGGTTGAACTGAGTTTCGATTTCGATACCCAAGATGGAGGTGCAGCATGGCCTACGCAGCCGGCGTGGATGTCGGTTCCACGCAAACCAAAGCGGTCATCATTAATGAAGCCAAAGAAATCGTCAGCCGGGCGCTGACCGATACCGGGGCCAACGTCATCCGGGCCGCCGAAAACTCCTTCCAGGAAGCGTTGACGAATGGAGACCTGCGCGAGGAAGAGGTCGAATATATTGTCGGCACCGGCTACGGTCGCTACAAAGTGACGTTTGGTAATACCCAGGTCACCGAGATCAGTTGTCACGGGCGGGGCGCGGTTCACATGTTCCCCAACACCCGGACCGTGGTCGATATGGGCGGCCAGGATACCAAAGCCATTCGGGTCTCGCCCGCCGGCGAGATTGTGGATTTTTGCATGAATGATAAGTGCGCGGCCGGCACCGGGCGCTTCCTGGGGGCGGCCTCGATGGCGCTGGAGATTCCTTTGGGCGAGTTGGGGCCAACGGCTTTGCGGGGTGAGCGGCCGGTCAAAATCAGCACGACCTGCACCGTTTTCGCCGAGTCGGAAGTGCTCTCCTGGCTGGGCAAGGGCAAAAAGATCGATGACATTCTACTTGGCGTGCATCAATCGATTGCCGCTCGCTCGATTGGCTTGCTGCGCCGGGTCGGCATCGAAGAAGAAGTGACCTTCACCGGCGGCGTGGCGCTCAATCTGGCCATGATCGAGGTGCTGAATAAAGGTATGGGCTTGAAAGTCAACGTCAGTGAAGAGTCACATTATATGGGCGCGCTGGGGGCGGCCCTGTTTGCGCTCGATCGCATTCTGGTCAGCCGGGCCCCGGGCCGGGCCAGGGAGGTCGTATGATGAGCTATACCGCAGGCATCGACATCGGTTCAACCTATACAAAGGCCGTCATTTTAGATCAGGACAATCAGATTGTCAGTCGCGCTCTACAGCCCACCGGCTTCAAGTTGGCCGAGGTGTCCGAGCGGGTTTATCGCCAGGCGCTGGCTGAGGCCGGTCTGTCGGGGAATGAGGTCGACTATATCGTCGCGACCGGTTTTGGTCGTCACCAGGTCCCCATTAGCGATATCCAGGTCACCGCTCTGACCGCCAGCGCCAGGGGAGCGACTAATCTTTTCCCTAACACGCGCACCCTCCTCGATGTGGGCGGCCAGACCATGAAAGCCAGCCGGCTCGATGAAGATAGCAAGGTGAAATCGTTTCGTCTCAATGATAAATGTGCCGCCGGTACCGGGGCTTTCCTGGAGAAAACGGCCCGCTACATGGGTTACAGCACCGCCGAGATCGGTCCGCTGGTGGCCACGTCCAAGGAGACGGCGTCGATTTCTGGCGTCTGCGCGGTCTTTGCCGAGTCGGAGGTCATCAATCACCTGTCGGAGGGCATGGCCCCGGCGGACATCATGCAAGGGGCGATTGTCTCGCTGGTAGATCGCTCGGTGCAGTTGATGAAGCGAGTCCGGATGGAGCCCGAAGTTACGGTGATCGGCGGTATCTTGCGCTTCGAGACAATGATCAAGGTGATCGGCGATCATCTCAAATCCAGCGTAAATATGCCGGAGGGCGATCTGGTGCAGTATGTCGGGGCTTTGGGCGCTGCGATCCTGGGGCAGCAGCGGCTGGAGAAGCTGAACCGGGACGGTGATCGAGTCAAACGCGCCCCGGCGACGCCTTAACATTGGGGCCTTAGGACGATGTCCGACGTAGATCGACAAGCAACCTCATCCGAAGACGATGGCTCTCGTGACGCCAGGCGCCTGGGCCTGATCGTCGAACAGGAAGCCCGGCGAGTATTGTCAGAGGCGCAGCTCGAACCCGATCCGGCCCTGGTGGCCGCAGGCTGGGAGCGCCGCTTCATTGGCGATGCTCGCCAGATCAAAGAGGCCATCGAACTCTACACCCAATTGGGCTACGAAGTTCATACCGAGCCGGTCAAAGTCCAAGAAATGGACGACGACTGCGAAGGCTGCCAGGTGGTGGTACTGCTCCAGTTTCAGACGATTTATACGCGGAAGAAGAGAGATTAGGAGATTGGAGATTATTTTTTCAATCTCCAATCTCCAACTATACTTAGCACGGCCACAAAGTAACAGTTTGAAAGTCTCGCAATAGGACACGGATTGAATATAAATAGAGATAACAATCCGTGAAAATCCGTGTTCATCCGTGTCCCATAAAATGTTACTTTATGCCCCTTGGCAGTATACAAGGAGTACCGGCAATGTCTCAAGATCCTTTCGAGGTCTTCATTGAAGAACACAATCACGGCCTCGCGGCGCTGGAAAAGATGGAACGAGGCGCGGATAGTCTGCGCGAAAACGGCTACTCCGCCAGGGCTCTAAGCCTGATCCGAGAAGCCAATGAGTTTATCAAGACCGAGGTCAAAGCCCACAACCAGAAAGAGGAAGATGCCCTCTTTCCGGTGCTCAGTCCCTATATGCCCTCGCCCAGCATCATCGACGTGATTGTAGAAGAGCATCGCGAACTGTGGGACAAGGAAGAGGATTTGCAAGGGCTGCTGTCTAAGCTGTTGGGTGATCACGAGGAGTTGTGGGCCGAGGAGGATCGGCTGGAGGAACTGCTCAATGCGCCCGATGCAGTGGATAAAGCCGAGGCAATTGCCCAATCGGCCTACAACATCATCTACCTGCTGCGGGATCACATCGACAAAGAAAACCAGATCCTTTTCCCTTCGGCTCAGTCGATTTTGAGTGAGGCGGAGGTAGCTCAGGTAGCAACCAAAATGGGGCTGTAAAAGAGTTGTCATTGATCCAACTCTGGCGGATGCTCCCCCATCTTGACCCACATTCGACGGACCCGAACCAATTGGGGGCGATTCATTTTTGGCGCGGAAATCGTGGCTCGACCGGTTGGTGATAGTCCCAAAATTTCTGTTCTATAGATGTTTAGATAATGTTTTTGGCTCGTAGAGATGACTTTAGTCGTTTGGGTGCGGAGACGACTGAAGTCGTTACTACAGACTCAAAATCTTTTTCTGAAAAGCTATAGCTCGCGTTTTGAGAACATTGAGTTGATCGACTTGTTCTAATAAACGGTCGAGTTCGGCACCTTCTTCAGGAGAAAATTTGGCCTCTACGTTACGAGTTAGTAGATCCTCCAGCCGAGCTTGAGCAGAAGGGGCCAGTGCGCTTTCGGCCAGGGCCTGCAATTCAGCCTCGCTCAAACCAACGAGGAGATCAGGATCGGCACTCGATTGGCTGGTAATTTGGCTATATTCTTCCAAATCTAGCAATACGCCGACCCGTTGACCCTGTTCATCTGTAACATAGCGCAATTTTTCAGACATAAAAATCTCCTCTATCATTGTACTTTAATTGTAGCATACTTGAGTGATCAACTGCAACTCCATATTGACTTGGAGGCAACATGCACCAAACCATCAACTTTCAGATCGAACAAAGTTTAGCCCGCCTCACCCTCAACAGACCGCCGCTCAACATCATCAATATCTCGATGATGGCCGAGATGTTCGAGGCGCTGAACAGGTTGAAAGACCAACCCTCTGTCCGGGTACTGGTCATCGAGGCCGTCGAAGACAGCAAGGCCTTTTCGGCCGGGGTTGATGTGGCCGATCATACCGCCGACACAGTCCACGATATGATTCACGGTTTTCATCGCGTCTTTCGCCTGCTCGATGAACTCAGCATTCCCACCCTGGCCGTGGTCGATGGGGCAGCCCTGGGCGGTGGCTGCGAACTGGCCATCTTCTGCGATATGATCGTGGCCTCGGACCGGGCTAAATTCGGCCAGCCGGAGATCAAAGTCGGGGCTTTCCCGCCGATTGCGGCGGTGCTGCTGCAGCGGCTCATCCCGCGAGGGCCGGCCATGGAACTGCTGCTGACTGGCGAGACCATCAGCGCCGTCGAGGCCCATCGCCTCGGCCTGGTCAACCGCGTTGTTCCGTCCGACGATTTGGCCGGCGCCGCTAATGAGTTGATCGGCAAACTGGCCGGTTTAAGCGGCAGTATTCTACGCTACACCCGCCGGGCGGCCACCCTGGGCGCAACCGGTTCCTTCGATCAGGCGCTCCAGGCTGTCGAAAAACTGTATCTGGATGAACTGATGCAGGCTCACGACGCTCACGAAGGGTTGGCGGCATTTATGGAAAAACGAGCACCCATCTGGCGGGATGAATGATCCTGTAGAGGAGGCGCAAATCATGAAAGTAGCAATGTTCTACGGTCCCGGCCAGCCCTTCAAAATCGAGGAGGTTCCCACGCCGGCGCCGAAGCCCGGCGAAGTGCTGGTCAAGATCGCTGCCTGTGGCGTCTGCCATACCGATTTGCACTATACCGACCACAATGTCCCAACCTTCAAAAAGCCGCCGCTCATATTGGGACACGAAGCCTCCGGGGTGGTGGCGGCGGTGGGTGAGGGGGTGACCGGCTGGACCGAAGGTGACCGGGTGCTGCTGCCTGCAGTCTACGGCTGTGGCGTATGCGATGCCTGTCGCCGGGGACGTGAGAACATCTGTGACAGGATGATCATGTTCGGCAACAATATCGATGGCGCGTTTGCAGAATATATCGCCGTCAGCCAGCATACGCTCTTTGCTCTGCCGGAAGAATTGCCTCTCATCGAAAGTTCAATCATCGCCGATGCCATCACCACGCCCTACCAGGCGGTCGTTAATCGGGGCCGGGTCAAGCCGGGCGACGCGGTAGCCGTTTTTGGCTGTGGCGGCATCGGCCTCAACATCGTGCAGCTTGCAGCCGCAGCCGGTGGTCAGGTCATCGCCGTCGATCTTGTCGATGAGAAACTCGAATGGGCCAGACGGTTGGGGGCTATCGCGGCGATTAATGCCAATCAGATCGAGCGCACCGACAAAGCAATTCGCCAGCTCACCGGCGGTGGGGTCGATGTTTCTTTCGAGGCCATTGGTCTGCCGGTTACGCAAGAGGCAGCGTTTGCCAGCACTCGTAATGGGGGACGGTTGGTGCTGGTTGGCTACAGCGCCAGGCCAATGACCCTCAACAGCGGCCGAACCATGTATCGTGAGATGGAGGTCGTCGGCTCCCTGGGCTGTCCGGCCTCGGAGTATCCAAAGGTGATCGAGTTGGCCCGCTCCGGCAAAATCAAAGTCAAAGAGTTGGTCACGGCTCGTTTTCCACTCGATCAGATTAATAAGGCATTCGACTCGCTGCGCCAAGGCCAGGGCATTCGTTCTGTTGTGGTGCCGAATTGAACCTGCCACCGCGTACCGGAAATTTTTGACATTCCTCTATTGGCTCGTTATAATGCGGGCTGCCAGGAGAATCCGGTGACTGAATATCCTCGCCCCTACCCAATCGGTTTTTTCGAGAACAATTGAATTAAAGTTCAAGGGAGATGCTGCATGAATGAGCCCACGCTGACCAATTTGTTGGATGAACTGCGACAGACCCAAGAGGCGTTTTTGGGTATTTTGAACCAGGCCAATGATGAGGCTCTGTACCATCGCCCGGCTCCGGATAGCTGGACGCTGGCCGAAGCCCTGGTTCACATTGCGGAAGCGCGCCGGTTTTTTGCCGGTGAAACTCAAAAAATCCTTGCGGCGCCGGGCGCTGTATTCGGCCGCACCACCGAAGATCCGCACCGCTTGCAAACGATCGAGGATCACGGTCACGATACCCTGGCGGATATCCGGCAAACGATGATTGCCAGCCACGAGGCGGTCATACAAGCCCTGTCGGATATCCGTGACGACGATTTGCAGCTCAAGGCCGAACACGTCAGACTCGGTCCTCAAACTCTGGCCGAGGTCATTCAGCGATTTCTGGTTGGCCATGATCGCATGCATGTCGAGCAAGCGACAGCGCTGCTGGCCGGAGAGGCTAGGAGCGAATAATTCAACTGCATTACTCATTCGACCGTCCGGTTTGTTCGGCTTGGAAGGGCTGGACAGGTGGCCGTAATGAACTTGGGGCTAATGACCATTCACACCTGGTTCGACCGGGAGCCGAAGTATGTTTGGTTGATCCTGGCCGTCCTGGCCCTCACCATCACCAAATTTCCCCGTCCTAACCAATGATTATCAAGGAGTCACGCCATGCAAGTTGGTGTCGGATTACCGACCACGCTGTCAGGCGCCAGCGCAGAGCTGATTACAACCTGGGCTCGCCAGGCCGATGCAGGGCCGTTTTCAAGCCTGGGAGTCCTGGATCGCCTGATTTATGATAGCTATGATCCCCTGGTTACCCTGGGATTGGCGGCCGGCGTGACGCAGCGCATTCAACTCGTCACCATGATCGTGATCAGCCCGCTGCGCCAGACGGCGATGCTGGCCAAGCAAGCCATCAGCCTCGATGCCCTGTCAGGCGGGCGATTGATGCTGGGGCTGGCCCTGGGCGCCCGGCGAGAGGATTACGAGCGAGCCGAGGTTGACTACGGTTCCCGGGGCAAGCGTTTTAGCGAACAACTCGGCGCGCTGCGGACCTATTGGGAGGCAGAAGGCATCAGGCCCGGCTCGGCTCGAGCCGGCGGGCCGCCGATCCTGGTCGGCGGTAGCAGCGATGCCGCCTTTGCCCGGGTCGCCCGTTACGCCGATGGCTACGTACACGGCGGCGGGCCACCTCGCCTGTTCGCTCGCGTCGCGGATACCGTCCGGGCTGCCTGGACCGATGCCGGTCGCCCCGGCCAACCCCTGCTGTGGGGCCAGGGTTACTTCGCCCTGGGCAACGACGACGAACTCGCCGCCGGAGCCGGCTACCTGCGTGACTACTACGCCTTCACCGGCCCCTTTGCCGAGAAAATCGTCGAGGGCCTGCTCACCACGCCGCAAGCCATCGTGCAATTCATCCGGGGTTATGCCGAAGCCGGCTGCGACGAGTTGGTTCTGCTCCCGACCATCGCCGATATGAACCAGGTCGAGCGATTGGCGGACGTGCTCGGCTGATTTGCTCATTGTAAGCCCTTAAGTCAAGAATTCGTAGCTGCTCAGTCACTGTGTAGGAGCAGTCAAGGACCGGAGACCGGCTATCTTACCGTTTCGAGTCGGTCTCCGGTCAGGGCAGTCGCGATCGTTATGGTGCGCAGTTACAAGAATTCTACCAATTATACTAAACGCATCCTAAAATTTCCACCTGACCAGCGGGTTTATCACCGCAGAGTCGCAGAGAACGCCGAGAAAAGCCATAAAAACCTCTGCGAACTCGGCGTCTCTGTGGTGAAATCGGAAAATTCAACGTGCGCTTAGTATAGAACTCGATCTAACCCTGAGAGGCACCCGTGAAAATTCTCATCGTCGGGGGTGGGCCGGGCGGTTTGTACAGCGGCCTGCTCCTGAAGAAAGCAAATCCTGGCCACGATATCACGCTCATCGAACGCAATCCGCGCGATGCGACCTATGGCTGGGGCGTGGTCTTTTCCGACCGGACCCTGACCTCCTTCCGCGAGGCCGATTACAAGACCTACAAAGAAATCACCGACCGGTTCGTCATCTGGAGCGCCATCGACGTCTGGTACCAGGGTGAGCTCATTCGCTGCGATGGCCATGCCTTTGCCGGGCTGGCCCGCAAGCGGCTGCTCGCTATTTTGCAGAATCGCTGTCAGGAACTGGGGGTCAAGCTGAAGTTTGAGACGGAGTTCGAGGTCGATGATATGACCCGATATCAGGATGTTGACCTGATCGTGGCGGCGGATGGGATCAACAGCAAAATCCGCGAGGCTCATGCCGAGGTGTTTCAGCCGAGTCTGGACGTCGGCAAGGCCAAATACATCTGGTACGGCACGACCAAGGTGTTCGACTCCTTTACGTTCATCTTTCGCGAAAATGAGCATGGCCTGTTTCAGGTTCACGCCTATCCCTTTGACGGCAGCACCGGCACCTTCATTATCGAGTGCGCCGAGGATGTCTGGCATCGAGCCGGTCTCGACGAGGCCGACGAAGCCGAGAGCATCGCCTACTGCGAAAACCTGTTTGCCCCTGATCTGGGTCGGGGCCGCTTGATGTCGAACTATTCCCGCTGGATCAACTTTGTGCGAGTCAAGAATAAACGTTGGCGCCACCACAATCTCGTCCTCCTGGGCGATGCCGTCCACACGGCCCACTTCTCGATTGGTTCGGGCACCAAATTGGCTATGGAAGATGCCATCGCGTTTGCCAACGCCTTTGAACACCACGGCGATGACCTCGACAGCGCCCTGAACGAATATGCCCTGGAGCGCAAACCCATTGTCGATATCTTGCAGCGCGCCGCCCTGGAGAGCCGGACCTACTTTGAAAACGTGTACCGCTATACCCATCTCGAGCCGCACCAGTTCGCCTTTTACCTGATGACCCGCAGCGGCCGGATTACGTATGATAATCTGCGGCAGCGCGATCCCATCTTTGTCCAAAGCATCGATCGCTGGTTTGCGACCCAGGCCAGCACGGACGATCAGACCGGCCTGGTGGTGGCTCCGGCCCCCATGTTTGCGCCTTTTAAACTGCGTGAGTTAACGCTGTCCAATCGGGTGGTCCTGTCACCGACGTCAACCTACTCAGCCGGGGAGGGTCTGCCCAACGAAACGCATCAGGGCCAACTCCTGCGTCGGGCCAGGGCCGGCGCCAGTTTGATCCTGACCGAACCCGTCGCCGTTTCCGCCCAGGGCCGGATTACGCCCGGCTGTACCGGCATGTATGATGAGGAACACCTGGCCGCCTGGAAAAAAATCGTTGACTCGATCCACATCAACACCCCGACCAAAATCGCCCTGCAGCTAAGCCACGCTGGGCGGCGCGGCTCGACGCGACCACGCAGCGAGGGATTGGATCGACCCCTGCTCACCGGCAATTGGCCGCTGCTGTCGGCCTCACCCCTGCCCTACACCCCGGCCGATCAGACCCCCAAAACCATGGATCGAGCGGATATGGACCGCGTCCGCGACGAGTTCGTTCGCGCTGCTACTCTGGCCGACGAAGCCGGGTTCGATATGATTCAGCTCCATTTCGCGCAGGGATATTTGCTGGCCGGCTTCCTCTCGCCGCTGACCAATCAACGCCAGGACGATTACGGCGGTTCCCCGGAAAACCGGCTGCGCTTCCCTTTGGAGGTCTTCGACGCGGTGCGGGCGGTCTGGCCGGCTGACAAACCCATCTCCGTCGCGGTCCCGGCCACCGATTGGGAAAAAGGCGGTCTGGGGCTCGACGACGGGGTGGCCATTGCCGAAATGCTCAAGACCCACGGCTGTGACCTGATCCAGGCCCTCGCCGGTCAAACGACGCCCAAGGCCAGCCCCGTTTACGGCTCCGGCTTCCTGACCCCGCTCAACGATTGGCTGCGCAACAATGCCCACGTTCCCACGATGACTATGGGCCACATCACCACCACCGACGAGGTCAATACCATCCTGGCCGCGGGGCGGGCGGATTTGGTGATTATGAATCCACTCAAGCTATAGAAGCTGTTCTTGTTTGGGGCTTTACCGAGGAGAAGTTGTGGAATTGTGAATAGTCAATTGTGAATTGTTAATTTGTATTCACTATTCACTATTCACAATTATCGACCAAGGATGGTCGATGAGAGGCGTACCCGTCTATCTCCGCCCGCCGCCCATAGAGCGCCAGCGGTCGGCCAGGCTTTGTGATTGGGTCGCCTGACGCATCAGCGATTTGGCCGAGGGTTTGGCCCAGGAAGGGGTAGGTACATCGTAGTCAAAGCCCGGCAAGGTCTGGCGTTCGAGCTTGTAGCCCAGCAAGTGCTCGATCCGATAAATCATTGGTTCATCATCGGGCGTGACCAGCGAGATGGCATCGCCCTCGGCTTCGGCGCGGGCGGTGCGACCGATCCGGTGGACGTAATCTTCGGGATGCTCCGGCACGTCATAATTGATCACGTGGGTGATGCCTTCGACATCCAGGCCTCGGGCCGCGATATTGGTCGCGATCAAGACCTGGTGCTTGCCCGACCGAAACCCTTCCAGGGCGGCAATGCGCTCCCGCTGTTTGAAGTCGCCATGGATGCAAGCCACCGATATGTTCGCTTGACTTAGTTGTCGGGTCACGATGTCGGCTTCTTGTTTGGTGGCGGTGAAAACCAGCATACTGTCGACCTCCATCTGCTCCAGCAGGGCCATCAACAGCTTGGTTTTCAAATGCTTGGGCACCGGATAGATGGCCTGCCTGATCGCTTCGGGCGGGCTGGCGATGTCGATCTCGATGCTGACCGGGTCGTGCTGAAATTGGCGAGTCAGGGCCAGCACCGAAGGCGGCATGGTAGCCGAGAACAGCATGGTCTGGCGCTGGCGCGGCATACGCTCGATGATCTGCTTGATGTCGGGCAAAAACCCCATATCGAGCATGCGGTCAGCCTCGTCCAAAACCAGCACTTGCAAATCCTTGAAGCTGATATTCTTGCGGCGCATATGATCCATCAGCCGGCCCGGCGTGGCGATGATTACATCCAAGCCCCGGCGGAGCTTTTGCTGCTGCTCCCTGATGCCAGCGCCCCCGTAGATGGCGGCGGTCCTTAAACCTGTGTACGCGGCCAATTCTCGGGCGTGGCCGGCTACCTGCAGGGTTAGCTCACGGGTTGGGGTCAAGACCACTACGCGGGGATTTCTTGTTTTGGTGCGATCCCGCAATAGGCGTTCCAACGCCGGCAGGATGAAGGCCGCCGTCTTGCCGGTTCCGGTCTGGGCGCAGCCAATGATATCGCGGCCTGCTAAACCGGGCGGAATCGCCTCGGCCTGGATCGGCGTGGTTTCTTCAAAACCCATCGCTTTGACGGCCTTTTGAAGGGGTGTACTTAGATTCAATTCTGCAAACTGCATAAAACTCCTTGATTATACGATTGGGAGGAATTGCTCCCACAAAAAACCGCTCCGTGGATAATGTTCGGAGCGGCGAAAAACCAAACATTGAACTTACATAATAGTTATACTCCTTGAACCGGATTGTGTCAAGATACTGGACAACAACTTTTTTTCTGGCGCAACGTCAAGTATAATTAGCAAAATCATCAGTCTTAATGTCATTTCGTTGAGGAGGCCGGCACAATGACAGACAATCAACCATCCGTCCTGGCCGGTCGTCGGGCCGTGGTGACCGGAGGGAGTAAGGGCATCGGCCTGAGTATTGCCCTGGCTCTGGCCGGGGCGGGAGCCGATGTGGCGGTCTCGGCCAGGGGGCAGGACGAGCTCGATCACGTTGCCGGCCAGATTCGGGCCTTGGGGCGGCGCAGCCTGGCGCTGTCCTGTGACGTAACCGATCCGGCCCAGGTAGATCAACTGGCGACCGGCGTGTTAGATGAATGGGGCGGCATTGATATTTTGATCAACAACGCCGGCGCGGCAGGCAGCCACAAATTCATCGATCATCCCGATGAGCTATGGCATCGCCTGCTGGCTATCAACCTGACCGGGACCTACTACGTGACCAAGGCCTTTGTGCCGGCCATGG
>Ga0302046_10000902_pt1 | contig 28370 bp, 30 predicted proteins | sample RVTome_11_FD_200261 | JGI IMG/M metagenome (GOLD analysis project Ga0302046, IMG submission 200261) | Soil microbial communities from uranium-contaminated site in the Upper Colorado River Basin, Wyoming, United States - RVT147D111 (version 2) ... | reverse complement strand
ACATGGCCCCGCGCCGCCGGAACCCGGAGGGCGCATGGGGGTTGCGGCCGCATACCGCGTCGCTCGTCGTCGGAGATATCGGGTATCACCTTCCTCCTCCTCGTCTGCGTCTCGCAAGCCCGATGCGCGCGACCCGAGGGATTGCTCGGACAGGCTCCCAGGACTTGGACGGTCCTTCGGGTGCCTCGGAGGTCGGGCCTCGAGGCATGCCCGGGCCGTTCGCCCCGTTCCGGGGGTCGCGCTCCGCGGCGGTGCGGTATGATCCTCCGCGGCCGTTCCCGACGAGGGCCGTCGCGTCGGGCACGGGAGAGCGACGCCGTTCCGGAGCGAGCTGATTCGTCCTCTCGCCGCGGGCGAGAGCGACCGGAGACCTCCCGATGAAATCGCGCACCGCCGTGATCACCGGTACGGGAATGAGCGTGCCCGAGAGGATCGTCACCAATCGTGACCTCGAGCAACTCGTCGACACCAGCGACGAGTGGATCCGCACCCGCACCGGAATCCAGGAGCGGCGCATCGCCGCCGCGGGAGAGGGCGTGTCGCGCTACGCGGGCGAGGCCGCTCGTCTCGCCATCGAGGCCGCAGGGGTGGCCCCCGCGGAGATCGACATGATCATCCTCGCGACGGTGACGCCGGACATGCCGATCCCGGCGACGTCGTGCCTGCTCCAGCACCAGCTCGGGTGCGTCAACGCCTCCGCGTTCGACATGCAGGCGGGGTGCTCGGGTTTCATCTACGCGCAGTCGGTCGCCAAGCAGTTCCTGCTGACCGGCCGTTGCCGGCACGTCGTCGTAATCGGCGCAGAGCTCCTCAGCAAGTACCTGGATTGGAAGGACCGCGCCACGTGCGTGATCTTCGCGGATGGCGCCGGGGCCGTCGTGATGAGCGCGGGGGAGGCTCCGCGGGGCGTGCTGGCGTCGGCGCTGCACACGGACGGCACCATGACGGATTTCATCTGCCTGCCCGGAGGCGGGGCCACGAACCCGCCGTCGGCCGAGACGATCGAGCGCCGCCTGCACTACATCCGCATGCGCGGCAACGAGACGTTCAAGATGGCGGTGCGCTCCCTGGAGGACGTGTGCCGCGAGGTCCTGAGCGCGTCGGGACTGACCACCGACGACGTCGACTGGTTCATTCCGCATCAGGCCAACCGCCGCATCATCGACGCCGTCGGCCATCGACTCGGGATCGACGAAAGCCGCTGCTTCGTGAACATCGAGCGCTACGGGAACACCTCCGCGGCTTCGATTCCCATCGCGCTCGACGAAGCGGTCCGGGCAGGCAAGGTCGAGCGGGGCGACGTCGTGCTGATGGCCGCTTTCGGGGCCGGGCTGACGTGGGCGGGATCGGTGGTGCGGTGGTGAGTCGAATCGCCTTCGTCTTCCCCGGTCAAGGCTCGCAATACCCCGGGATGGGAAAGGAGCTGGCCGCCGTTTTTCCCGAGAGCCGCGAGGTGTTCGACACGGCCGACGAGGTCCTCGGGTTCCCGCTGTCGCGCCTGTGCTTCGAGGGCAGCGAATCGGAGCTCGCCCTTACCGAGACGACTCAGCCCGCGATCCTGACGACCTCGATCGCGGCGCTCCGAGCGTTGGCGGCTCGCGGCGTCGATGCCGAGTGCGCCGCGGGTCACAGCCTCGGGGAGTACAGCGCGCACGTCGCGGCAGGGACCTTGGAGTTTCACGACGCGGTGCGCTCCGTGAGGGAGCGCGGGCGCTTCATGCAGCACGCCGTCCCGGTGGGCGAGGGAGCCATGGCGGCGATCCTGGGGCTCGATCTCGAGCGCATCGAGGACCTGTGCAGGGAAGCATCGGGGGACGGGATCGTGAGCCCGGCGAACCTCAACGCTCCGGGGCAGGTGGTGGTCGCCGGCCACGCCCGTGCGGTCGACCGAGCCGTGGAGCTCGCGCGTGGCGCGGGGGCCAAGCGCGCGCTGCCCCTCCAGGTGAGCGCTCCGTTCCACTGCGCGCTCATGGCGCCCGCGGCCGAGCGCCTCGGCCCCGTGCTGGCCGATGTCGCGTTTCACGATCCCCGTTTTCCCGTCTATGCGAACGTGGATGCGGTTCCCATCTCGGACGGCGATCGCGCGCGGCGGGCCCTGATCGAGCAGGTCACGTCACCCGTGAGGTGGCAGGCGTGCGTCGAGGCCATGGTCCTGGACGGCATCGATACGATGGTGGAGATCGGCCCGGGGCGGGTGCTCTCCGGCCTGGTGAAGAGGATCCGTGGCGACGTCGCGACGATGAGCGTCTCGGATCCGGAGGGTGTCGAGCGGGTCGCGCGATCGATCGGAGGACGCTCGTGACGGCCTGGTTCGACGACAAGGTCGCGCTCGTGACCGGATCCTCGCGCGGCATCGGCAAGGAGATCGCGAGCGCGCTGGCGAGCGCCGGGGCCGAGGTGATCGTCAGCGCGCGGGGGCTGGACGGGGCGCGCGCGGTCGCTGCCGAGATCGTGGCGCGGGGGGGCCGCGCCCGGGCCGTGGCGATCGACGTCTCCGACGACGATTCGGTGGCGGCCGCGGTTCAGGAGCTGTTCAACGCCTATGATACAATCCCGCTTCTCGTGAACAACGCCGGCATAGTCCGGGACAATCTCCTCATGCGCATGAAGAAGCAGGATTGGGACGACGTGATCGGAACGAACCTCACCGGGAGCTACAGGGTGTGCCGGGCGCTCGTTCCGAAGATGGTGCGCGCGCGCTTCGGGAGAATCGTGAACGTCACCTCGGTGGTCGGGCGTACCGGTAATGCCGGTCAGGCGAACTACGCGGCCGCCAAGGCCGGGATCGAAGGGCTGACGCGCAGCCTCGCTCGGGAGCTGGCGGCGAGGAACATCACGGTCAATTGCGTCGCTCCCGGGTTCATCGACACCGACATGACGCGCGATCTGGGCGCCGAAGCGCGAGAGCGACTGCTGGATCAGGTTCCTTTGAAGCGACTGGGAACGCCGGCGGACGTGGCGGCGGCGGTGCTGTTCCTGCTCGGGGAAGGCGCCGCCTACGTCACGGGAACGACCGTCGACGTCAACGGTGGGATGTACATGTAGCACGAGTCCATGAGGCCCGTCATCGTGCGGGCTCGGGGATTTGAGCGGATCACGGAGGTTCTTGCGATGGCTTCGGTTGAAGAGAAGGTCAAGCACATCATCGTCGAGCAGTTGGGAGTGGACGAGGATGAGGTCAAGGCGGAAGCTTCCTTCGTGGACGATCTCGGGGCGGACTCGCTGGACGTCGTCGAGCTGGTCATGGCGCTCGAGGAGGAGTTCGGGCTCGAGATCAGCGACGAGGATGCGGAGAAGCTGAGCACCGTCGCCCAGGCCATCGCGTACATCAAAGAGCACGGCAAGAAGGACTGAGTTCGCCGCGGTCGCAGCCGGCCGCGGCCCGCGCTCGGGCCCATCGACAGGTCAGAGGCCTGGATGAACCGTCGAGTCGTCATCACCGGCATCGGTCTCATCTCTCCCCTCGGTCTCGACACGCGATCCACGTGGGATGCTCTCCTCGCGGGACGCAGCGGGATCGGACCGATCACGAAATTCGACGCCCGCGATTACGGGTGTCGCATCGCCGGCGAGGTGCGCGGATTCGACCCCGTGAACCACCTCGACAAGCGCGATGCGCGCAAGATGGACACCTTCACGCACTACGCCGTGGCCGCCGCGCGCGAGGCGCTCGGAGACGCGGAATTGGTGATCGACTCGACCAACGCCGGCCGCATCGGCGTCTACATCGGGTCCGGGATCGGCGGGCTGCCGCTCTTGGAGCGCCAGCACCAGGAGCTCCTGAGCCGCGGGCCCAGGAGGCTGTCCCCGTTCTTCATCCCCGGCATGATCCTCAACATGGCGTCGGGCCAGGTCTCGATCCTGGTCGGGGCCAAGGGGCCGAATCTGGCCGTCGCGACGGCGTGCGCCACGGGAAGTCACGCCATTGGCGAGTCGTTCCGCATGATCCAGAACGGGAGCGCGGACGCGATGATCACGGGCGGCAGTGAGGCCGTGGTGTGCGGTCTCGCGGTCGGCGGGTTCTGCGCCATGAAGGCGTTGTCGACGCGCAACGACGCACCCGAGGCCGCGAGCCGGCCGTTCGACGCCGAGCGCGACGGTTTCGTCATGGGCGAGGGTGCGGGCATCCTGATTCTCGAGGAACGCGGGCGGGCCGTGTCCCGCGGCGCGCGCGTGTACGCCGAGATCGCAGGGTACGGAACGAGCGGGGACGCGTATCACATCTCCGCTCCCGAGCCCGACGGCGACGGCGCGGTGAGAGCGATGGCGGCGGCGCTGCACGACGCCGGCGCGACCCCGGGCGACGTGCAGTACATCAACGCGCACGGGACCTCGACGCCCGCGGGCGACCGGGTCGAGACCGCGGCGGTGAAGAGGGTCTTCGGACAGCACGCCGGACGCGTGGCATTCGCCTCGACCAAGTCGATGACCGGCCATCTCCTGGGCGCGGCCGGAGGCCTGGAGACGGCGATCGCGGCGCTGGCGGTGTTCCACGACGTCGTCCCTCCGACGATCAACCAAGTGACGCCCGACCCGGAATGCGACCTCGACAGCGTTCCCAACGAGCGCCGCAGGATGACCGTCGAAATGGCGCTCAACAACTCGTTCGGGTTCGGGGGTACGAACGCGTCGATCGTGGTCCGCAAGCACCATGGCGCGTGAGGACGCGTCGACGCGTCCGGGTCCGTTTTGGGGAGCCCTCCCGTGAAGATCCTGGTCGGCATCAAGCACGTCCCGCATACCGAGACGAAGATCAAGATCGCCGCCGACGGCGTGAGCCTAGACGACAGCGGGGTCAAGATGGTGGTCTCGCCCTACGATGAGTACGCCCTCGAGGAGGCCCTTCGCATCCGCGATTCGCGCGGAGGCGGCGAGGTCGTCGTGGTCAGCGCCGGTGGCGATGGCGCTCAGGCATCGCTGCGCCAGGGGCTGGCCATGGGCGCCGATCGAGCGCTCCTGATCAAGGACGCGCGCTACGACCGCGCCGACGGCCTCGCGCGCGCTCGGGCTCTCGCGGCGGTCGCCCGGTCGGAGAAACCGGATGTGATCCTGCTGGGGAAGTACGGTGTCGGGGCCGACGAGAACCAGACCGGAGCGATGCTCGCCGAGCTGCTCGACCTGCCCCATGCGGGCGGCATTTCCGCGCTCGACCTCGCGGATGGGCGGTTCACGGCCAGGCGTGAGATCGAGGGCGCCGTCGAGATCATGGAGGGCACCCTTCCTGCGGTCCTGACCGCCGACAAGGGACTCAACGATCCGCGCTACCCGTCGCTCAAGGGCATCATGGCGGCGAAGAAGAAGCCGCTCGAGGTCAAGACGCTCGAGGAGCTGGGGCTCGACCCGTCCGACCTCGCCGAGGGTCTGCGCGTGGTGTGGGAGTCGCTCGAGCTTCCGGCACCGCGGCAGGCGGGACGCATTCTGCAGGGGGATGCCGACGAGGCGGTCTCGGAGCTCGTCCGTCTGCTTCGCGAACAGGCGAGGGTCGTCTGATGGCCGCCGGCAAGATCCTGGCGTTCGTCGAGCGGCGCGACGGGCAGGTCAAGCGCCCCAGTCTCGAAGTCGTCAGCACCGCCAGGTCGCTCGCCGACCCGCGCGGTGCCGAGGTCGAGGCCGTGGCGCTCGGGCCCGGCGCCCACGGGCACGCGGAGTCCCTCGGGGCGCACGGGGCGGATCGTCTCCTGACGGCGGAGGATCCGCACCTCGAGCTGTATGCCCCGGAAGCGTATGCCGCGACGCTCGCGGAAGTCGCGCGCCGGCGGGGCGCCGGCGTGGTGCTGCTTCCCGGCACCACGATGGGGCGGGACCTCGCGCCGCGGGTCGCCGCGCGGCTCGGGACCGGATGCCTGAGCGACTTGGTGGAGGTCGAGCTGGCCGACGATGGGACGCTGCGCGGACGGCGGCCGGTCTACTCCGGCAAGGCCTATGCGCGGGTCGCCATCCCGCGCGCGCGGCCGGCGGTCGCGACCCTCCGGCCGAACGTGTTTCCGGCGGCGAGTCGCGGTCGCGGACCGGCCGAGGTCGTCGCCGTCGAGTCGGCCTTGCCCGCCGAACGAATCCGCGTTCGAGCGGCGCGCGTCGAGCGCGCGGTGGAGCAGGAGCTCGACGTCGCCGAAGCCTCCATCATCGTCTCGGGGGGACGGGGCCTGAAGGCCCCCGAGAACTTCTCCCTGGTCCGCGATCTGGCCTCGGCGCTCGGGGGTGCCGTGGGCGCGTCGCGCGCGGTGGTCGACGAGGGGTGGATCCCGCACGCCCACCAGGTCGGCCAAACCGGCAAGGTCGTGTCGCCCGGTCTGTACGTCGCGTGCGGGATTTCCGGAGCCATCCAACACCTCGCGGGAATGTCGACCGCGAGAGTGATCGTCGCGATCAACAAAGATCCCGACGCCCCGATCTTCAAGGTGGCGGACTACGGAATCGTGGGGGATCTGTTCGAGGTGCTTCCCAAGCTCACGCGGGCGATCCGCGACCTGAAGTCCGAGGGCTGAGTCAGACCTCGTCGTAGAAGTAGGGCTTCAGGCACTGCACGCGCCGCTCGTAGTCGTCGGGGTACAACAGCCACGTCGCGGCGGAGACGGACGACAACAGCGAGTTGCCATCCTGCGGCGTGAAGCAATAGCCGACGATCTCGGTCTTGTTACGCACGGCGAGGGTCGGAAGCGCGACGACGGTCACGTTGAGGATCCGGCCGAAGTGGCCCTGGTCGCGCCCGAACGAGAACACGGCGTTGGCCGACTGCTTGTAGGTCACGGCGACGCGGTCGTTCTTCCGCATCAGCTGCACGAGCTCCTCGACCGTGGTCGGTCGCTTGACGTGGATGTCGAAGTAGATCGCGTGCATGTATTGCGTGTTCAGCTTGACCGCCGAGGAGAACAGGTCGAGGTCGTACCCGAGGGTATTGAACAGATGCCAGGCGTCCCGCGCGTGATGCGTCCCGAAGCGCTGGTCTTTGTGGCTGCCCACGACCGGAGAGGGCACGAAGCTGCTGTCCTGCGAGATGTCGTTGGCTCGACGCATGCACACGAAGCGGCCCGCGATGAGGTTGTCGGGACCGTGTTCCTGGAGGGCGAGAGTGTCGATCAGGATGGAGAGGTTGTGGGTGTTGCACGACACGATCTGTATGAACTGGTCCGTGCCCCTGACGAGCGCTCGATCGTTGATGCCGCGCGCGTAGGGCTTGCCGAAGCCGAACTCGCTGCCCTGCGCCAGGAAACCCAGGGTGTTCGAGGCGTATTTCTCGTAGAACTCGGTCTTGTTGTGGGTGCCGACACCCGACGGCGTGCAGTCGATCACCACCGCGGCGCGATCGATCGCCTCCTCGGCTTCGTAGGTCGGCTCCATGCCCAGGTCCCGGAAGCCCTTGCCGGCGCCCTTGTCGACGCACAGCTTGGCCCCGCGCCGGATCAAGTTCTTGACCTTCGATCGATCGGTCAGGAGCGGCGTGCGCTTGTGGAACGTGATCTCGTCGAACCCGAGCGACTCTTTCAGATCGACGAGCAGCCCGGTCAAGGGCTCACCGATCGTGCCGGTGCCGATCACGTGGACTATCGCGTTCTGTCCCATGGCGTCTCCCGAGCGCGAGCGCGGGTTCGGTCGGTGTTCGAAGGAGGCCTAATATGGCATTCGCTCGTCGAGAGTGTCAATCGGAGCGCCGCGCTGTCTTGACACTCCGTGAACACCCCTCCTAGAATGCCGAATTGCCCGACCTGCCGACAACTTGGAGCCCGTTGGTGAGCACCCACGAGAGTTGCGCCATCCCGACCATGGCCGTTCGAGAGCTCCTGGCGGCGGATCCTCTGGAGCACCTCGGACTGACGGTCGTCTCCGGCGCCGAGGGGTTGGACAACGTCATCAGCCGTCCCGGGATCCAGAAGCCGGGTCTCGCCCTGGCGGGTTTTCTGGAGTACATCCACCCCGGGCGGGTGCAGGTGTTGGGCAAGGCGGAGATCACCTTCATCGGGGAGCGGGGTCCGGCGGAACGGGCGCGAATCGGTTCCCAGCTGTGCCGCCACGGCGTCAGTTGCTTCGTCGTGACCGCGGCCCTCGAGCCGCCCGCGGAGCTGGTCGAAGAGTCCGAGCGCTACAACGTCCCGTTGCTCCGGACCGAGATGCCGTCCGCCGCGGTCATCGAGCAATTGACGAGGTTCCTCGAGGACCGGCTCGCGCCGCGCGCCGTGGCCCACGGTGTCCTCATGGACATCTACGGACTCGGCGTGCTGATCCTGGGCGACAGCGGGGTCGGGAAGAGCGAGTGCGCTCTCGAGCTGGTGGTTCGCGGTCATCGCTTGGTCTCGGACGACATCGTGGAGATCCGCCGCACCGGGGGAGACCTGGTCGGCACGGGGCCCGAGCTGACCCGCTATCACATGGAGCTCCGGGGACTGGGGCTGATCAACGTCAAGGATCTGTTCGGGGTCGCCTCCGTGCGCATGCAGAAGTTCGTCGAGTACGTCATCAAGCTCGACCCGTGGAAGCCCGGCAAGCGGTACGACCGCCTGGGCCTCGATGAGAGTGCCTACGAGATCCTCGGTCTGTCGCTCCCGTACGTCGAGATGCCGGTCGGGCCGGGACGAAACCTGTCCGTGCTGATCGAGGTCGCCGCTCGCAATCAACTTCTGAAGCTCAAGGGCTTTCACCCGGCCCGCGAGCTGGCGCGCAAGCTCGGGGAGAGCCTGCACTCGGGCGACGACCCGGACCAGCCCCGGAGCCCCGAGTACCACGGCGCGGAGCCCGGGGACGGCGAGCGCACGTGATGGAACAGCTCGTCGTCGTCACGGGGCTTTCGGGATCCGGCAAGTCGCTCGCCGCGAGGTGCTTCGAGGACCTCGGGTACTTCTGCGTCGACAATCTCCCGGTCGCCCTGATTCCCCCGTTCTACGAGCTCATTCACCGCCGCGCGGACCCGGTCCCACGAGCGGCCCTGGTGATCGACGTTCGCGAGGGCGGGTTCCTCGACCAATTTCCCGAGACCCTCGAATCGCTGCGCGACAGCGGCGCTCCGATCCACCTGCTGTTCTTCGAGTGCTCCGACGAGATTCTGAAGCGCAGGTTCAGCGAGACGCGTCGTCCGCATCCGATGGTCGGAGCCGGCAATCTGGAGGAAGGCATCCGGCGCGAGCGCGAGGCGCTGGCGCCTCTGCGCGAGCGTGCCGATCGCATCATCGACACCAGCCGCTTCACCGCGCACGAGCTGCGCACGTTCCTCAAGAACTCGTTCGGAGAGTCCGAAGAGCATCGCCCCTTGAACCTCAACCTGGTGTCGTTCGGCTTCAAGTACGGGATCCCCACCGAGGCGGACCTGATGTTCGACGTCCGGTTCCTTCCGAATCCGTATTTCATCGAGGAGCTGCGCGGGGACGACGGCCGGAGCCCGGCGGTGCGCGGGTTCCTCGACCGCCACGACGACAAGCGGTCGTTCATGGAGCACCTGAAGCGCATGCTCGACTTCCTGCTCCCGCTGTACGCGGCCGAGGGCAAGACCTACCTCACGATCTCCCTGGGCTGCACGGGAGGGAAGCACCGCTCCGTGGGGCTGGCCGAGGAGCTGCGCGAGTATCTCGCCGCCAAGGATCTGCCGGTCACCGTGCATCACCGCGATCTCGGGAAGGAGTGACAGCGCACATGCTCGGCCTCCTCGTCGTGACCCACGGTCGCCTGGCGGAGGAGCTGGTTCAGGCGGCAACCACCATCGTCGGCCCCGTGGAGGGCCTCGAGGCGGTTTCGATCGGGTGGGACGACGACGTCTCCGGGGCGCGCAAGCGCATCGAGGACGCCGTCGGGCGACTCGGCCGCGAGGATGGCGTGCTGATTCTCACCGACATGTTCGGCGGAACCCCGACCAACATCGCCCTCTCGCTGCTGGAGGACGGGCGCGTCGAGGTGATCACCGGGGTCAACCTCCCGATGCTCATCAAGTTCACGAATCTGAGGGAGCAGATCGTGCTGTCCGAGGTCTCGCGCAGCATCGCCGAGCAGGGCCGGCGTGCGATCCACGTCGCGTCGGAGCTCCTCGGGGACGAGAGCCACGATGCCGCGGACGAGGACGCGTGAGGGAGACCAAGGTGCAGATCGTCAATCGACTCGGGCTGCACGCCCGGGCCGCTGCGCGCTTCGTGCACCTCGCAAGCACCTTCGAGTCGCGAATCACCGTCTCGAGGGACGGGACCCGCGTCGACGGCAAATCCATGTTGGGGCTCTTGACCTTGGCGGCCGCCAAGGGCGCGCACGTCGTCCTGGCCGCGAGCGGAGCCGACGAGGATCGGGCCGTCGCCGCGCTGTCCGAGCTGATCGCGGCACGGTTCGGCGAGGATTCTTGAATGGGCGAGACGTTCGCGGGAATCGGGGTGTCGCCGGGCGTCGCCCTTGGACACGCCGTGCTGCACGAGCCGGAGAATCTGCCCATCGTTCCGGTTCCCGTTCCTCCCGAGCGGATCCACGAGGAGGTGGACCGTTTCGAGAGCTGCCGCGAGCAGGCGCGGGCCGAGCTCCGCGAGCTTCGCGACCGGACCTTCGAAGCGCTCGGAGAGAGTTACGCGGGAATGCTCGACGCCCAGCTCCTGATCCTCGACGATCCGGCGCTCGTGTCGAAGACCGTCCAGCGGATCCGCGTGGGTCGGGTCGCGGCGCGCTGGGCGCTCAAGGAGGTCGTGGCCGAGTTCATCCGGCGGCTCGAGGGTATCGACGATCGATACCTGAGAGAGCGCGGCGGGGACCTCGACGACGTGCACCGCCGTTTGCAGCGCTTGCTCGGGGCCGGTCGGACGTCGCCGGACCGTAGTCCCGGGGGCCCGGCGATCCTGGTCGCGCATGCCCTCGGTCCTTCGGACGCGGCGGCGCTCTCGAACGCGAGCGTCGTCGGGATCGCCTCCGACGTCGGAGGGCAAACGTCGCACACGGCCATCCTGGCCCAGGCGCTGTCGCTCCCTTCGGTCGTCGGGCTGCACGACATCAGCCAGCGCGTGCGGTCCGGAGATCCGATCATCGTCGACGGGGATCGCGGCGAGGTCGTCTGGCTTCCGGACGCTCTGCAATCCGACGACGCTCGCCGGCGGCGGGAGGCGTGGCTCGCACGGGAGCGCGGGCTCGCGGCCGTGCAGCCGGGTCCCGCGGTCACACGTGACGGAATCGAGATCCACTTGCGCGCCAACATCGAGTTCCGGGGCCAGATCGAACGCGCACTGCGGGCGGGCGCGGAGGGCATCGGGCTGTACCGCTCGGAGTTCCTGTTCCTCGGGCGCGCGCCGAACCTGCCCACCGAGGAGGAGCACTATCGCTGCTATCGCGAGCTCGGAGAGCGGGTGGCTCCGCACCCCGCGGTGATTCGCACGCTCGACCTCGGGGGCGAGAAGTACTTCCACGAGGTGCTCGATCGCGAACAGAGTCATCCCGTCCTGGGATTGAGGGGCATCCGGTTGTGCCTCAGGCGTCCCGACGTCTTCCGGCCGCAGCTCAGGGGCCTGCTGCGCGCGGCGGCGGCCGCGGACATCCGGCTCATGATCCCGCTGGTGAGCACCTCCGAGGAGGTTCGCGCCGTCAGGCGGCTGCTCGCGGAGGAGGCGGACGCGTTGCGCGCGGCAGGAACGGCGGCGCGCGCGGACCTTCCGGTCGGCATCATGGTGGAGCTCCCGGCGGCGGCGACCACGGCCGACCTGCTCGCGCGGGAGTCGGACTTCTTCAGCATCGGAACGAACGACCTGGTGCAGTACGCGCTCGCCGCCGACCGCGACAACGAGTCCGTCGCCTATCTCGCGCAGCCTGTCCATCCGGCGGTCCTCAGGTTGATTCGGTTCGTCGTGGACAGCGGCCGGGCACGAGCGATCCCGGTGTCGCTGTGCGGCGAGATGGCCGCGCAGCCGGGCCTGGCCGGCGTGGTGATCGGGCTCGGATTGCGCGAGCTCTCCCTGCAGCCGCAGGCCATTGCGGCGGTTCGCGCCGCCATTCAGGAGGTCGATTCGCGCGAGGCGCGGGACGTGGCCGACGATGCGATGGAGGGATGGGGGAGCGGAGGGGCGACAGGGCGCAGGGAGGCGGAAAGCCCCGCATCCTCGAAGAGCGAATCGTAGGTGCAGGCGGGTACACCGCAGGACAACGAGGAGTCTGCCGTGGGTATCGAGCGAGTCGACAAACCGTGGGGCCACGAGCTGCGTTTCGTCGCCACCGAGCGTTATGCGGGGAAGGTGTTGTTCATCCGGGCGGGCCACCAGCTCAGCCTGCAGTATCACCGGTCGAAGGACGAGGCGTTCTTCGTCCAGTCGGGAGACCTCGATCTGGTCCTGGGGCGGGGCAGCGAGCAGCGCGTGGAGCGTCTGCGCCCCGGCGAAGCGCGCCATCTACGTCCGGGGACCGTGCATCGCTTCCGGGCGGCCACGGATTGCGTGCTGTTCGAGGTCTCGACCCCCGAGCTCGACGACGTCGTGCGTCTGGAGGACGACTTCGGACGCGAGGGCACCGACGACCCGTGACCGCAGGCTCCGTGTGAGGCGGCGGCGGGAAAACCCTTGGCGATGCGAGTCCGACCGGCCTATACTTCGGCGTCGGCCGCCGGAGTCCGGGGGCACGGGGTCGCGGGCGGACGGGGTGGGACGGGAGCGTGAACAAGGTCGACCTGATCGATGCGGTGTACCGCGCGCACGGCGGTATCTCACGGGAGGAGGCGGGTCAACTGGTCGATACGATCCTGCGCTACGTGAAGTCGATCCTCGGCGCCGAGCGGCGCATGCACGTCGCCGGATTCGGGTCCTTTCAGGTCGTGGAGCGCGGGGCGCGCGTGGGACGCAACCCGCACACCGGAGAGCCGCTGGACCTGCCGGACCGCCGGACGCTGATCTTCCGTCCCGCGCCGTCGCTTCTCGACCGCTTGAACGACGGCCAGCGCCTCGGGCCCCGGAGCCGCGCCACGCACCGCAGGGCACTGCGGATCTGGATGAGTGAGGAGTAGCGCACCGTGGGCGAGATTCCCGAAAAGCTGTTCTACAAGATCGGGGAGGTTTGCGAATACACCGACACCCAACCCTACGTGCTGCGGTTCTGGGAGAGCGAGTTTCCGTCCCTGGCTCCGCAGAAGAACCGTAGCGGGCAACGGATCTACAGCCGGGACGACATCGAGCTGGTGCTGAGGATCAAGAAGCTGCTCTACGAGGAGGAGTTCACGATCGCGGGGGCCCGCAAGCGCCTGGAGCAGGAGGCCGGTTCGGGAGGATCCCTCGCCGCCGGGCTCTCGACCCGGAGCGCGCGAACGATCGAGGTGACCCCCGAGCGCTCCAGCCCGGGGTTTTCGGCGCCGCTGCATTCGGGGCTGAGCGACGAGCTCGACGGACCCCGCACGGTATCGCCCGCGATCCTGGGGACGAGTCCCGCGGGCGAAGTTGCACGGCTGGAACGCCGGCTGGACGAGGTGGAGGACCGCTGGCGGCGTGCGGAGATCGCGCTCGAAGAGGCGGAGCGCGGCCGGATCGAGGCCGAGGAGCGCTGCCAGCGCGCGGCCGCCAAGCTCGAGTCGCTCGTCGCGCGGTTGGCCGAGTTGCGCACCCAGGGGCCTGCCGACGACGACGGCGACGGCTCTGCCGGTCGATAGAGACACCGCCGGTCGTGCGCGCCCGCGAGTCGCGGTGCGTGTGCGGGGTGCCCGTCGTTGTTGTAGAATCCGCCGCTCAGCACGGGTCGGGGCGTGGCGCAGCCCGGTAGCGCACTTGCTTGGGGTGCAAGGGGTCGCCGGTTCAAATCCGGCCGCCCCGACCAAATACTGCAGCAGGCCGGGAAGCACTCGCGGGGACGCGGCCGTGGGCCGCAGGACGACCTCCGCCGCGGCGTTTGCTAGAATCCCGCCCCGGTGCGCGACTCCATCTGCATTCTCCTGACGAACGACGACGGGTACGATGCCCCGGGTCTGGAAGCGCTCCGTGGCGCCCTCGACGGTCTGGGGCGCGTGGTCGTGGTCGCGCCGGACCACGAGATGAGCGCCGCCGCTCACGCCCTGACCCTGCGGCGCCCCTTGCGCGTCCTCCGGACCGGGTCGGACCGCCACCGCGTCGACGGCACACCGGCGGATTGCGTCCACCTCGGGGTGTTCAATCTCACGGGAGGTCGGCCTCCCGATCTCGTGATCTCGGGAATCAACCGCGGCCTGAACGTCGGCGACGATGTCACATACTCCGGAACGGTGGCCGGCGCTCTCGAGGGCACGTTGCTCAACATCCCGTCGCTCGCGCTCTCGGCGGCGGTCGACGAGTCCGGGAGCGCGAACTACGAGGTCGCCGCCCGCTTCGCGCGCATGCTGGCGGAGCGCGTCCTCGGTGAGGGCTTACCGCCGGGAGTCTTTCTCAACGTCAACGTGCCACGGGGCGCGCCCCGGGGGGTCAAGGTCACCCGCCAGGGAACCCGTTCCTATCGCGCGGCGGTGGTCGAGCGGCTCGATCCGTCGGGCCGACCCTACTACTGGATCGCGGGCGCCGAGACGGTGCCCGCCGGGGAGCCCGACGGCGATCACGTCGCCATCGAGTCGAACATGATCTCGGTCACTCCGCTGCATGCGAACCTGACTCACGAACCCTCTCTCCAGGCGATCGTGCGATGGGCTCTCGAGCTGCCATGAGCCCATCGGTCGTGAAGGAGCCGTTTCGCCGCCGACGCATGGTGCGCGAGCTCGAGGAGCGCGGGATCAGGCATCCTCGCGTGCTGGAGGCGATGGGGGCGATCGCGCGCGCCGCGTTCGTCGACGAGGCGCTGCGGGGCAAGGCGTACGAGGATGCCGCCCTGCCGATCGGGGAAGCCCAGACGATCTCGCAACCCTGGATCGTCGCTCGCATGAGCGAGCTGCTCGATCCCGACGGGACCGGCCGCGTGCTCGAGATCGGGACCGGATCCGGTTACCACGCGGCCGTTCTGTCCCGTCTGTTCGAGCAGGTCTACTCCGTGGAGCGCCACCTCGGGTTGTCGCGCAGGGCTCGCGAGAGAATCCGCGACCTGGGGATCGAGAACGTACACTTCAAGGTCTTCGACGGCGGCTACGGATGGAGCGAGTTCGCGCCGTACCGCGCGATCGTCGTCACCGCCGCGGCCCCCGACGTTCCCGCGCCGCTCGAGGAGCAGCTCGAGGACGGGGGACGCCTCGTGATACCGGTGGCGCGCGGTGGCGGCCACTCCGAGTCGGACGACCAGGTGCTCGTGCGCGTCATGCGCGGCCCGCGTGGCGTGGCACGCGAGGAGCACGGGCCGTGCAAGTTCGTGCCGCTCGTCGGGAAGTTCGGCTGGAGCCGCTGAGTCCACCCGGAGGCGCCGGCCCGGATCCGATCCCGGGCGACCCCCGACGTGCGTTGCACCCCCGAAGCCTTGCTGCTAACCTCCGCGGGTCGGGGCGTAGCGCAGCCTGGTAGCGCACCTGCTTCGGGAGCAGGGGGTCGGTGGTTCAAATCCACTCGCCCCGACCAATATGCCTTTCGGGGGGTCGGGTCACCAGGCTAGGCTCGCAGCATGGCACACACCGGGAATCCGGGCTCGGCGACACGGACGATGCGCTTGCGGGTCACCGGGAGGGTTCAGGGAGTCGGGTTTAGGGACTTCATCGTGCGAGAGGCGGAGCGCCTCGGGCTGTCCGGCTACGCCTCGAACCGCGCGGACGGCTCCGTCGAGGTTCACGCCCAGGGCGCGGAGTCCGCCCTGAAGCATCTGCTCGACGCCGCGAGTCGCGGTCCGCGCAACGCGCGAGTCGACGATGTCGAGAGCGAATTCACCGACGAGGTCCACTCCTTCAGAGGATTCGAGGTGCGGTTTTGATGACGGTCGGCCCGAGCCGATGCAGGGATCTCACATGCTGCCAGCGGACGTCAAGAAGACCATTCGCGAGGTTCCCGACTTTCCCAAGCCCGGGATCACGTTCTACGATCTCTCGACGCTGTTCCGGAACGCGAACGCCTTCCGCTCGACGATCGATCGCCTGGTCGAGCGCTACAAGGGCGATCGTCTCGACGCCCTGGCCGGCGTCGAATCGCGCGGGTTCGTCGTGGCGGCGCCGATGGCCTATGCTCTCGGGGTGGGTGTCGTGATGCTGCGCAAGCCCGGGAAGCTCCCGTGGGAGAGCGAGGGCGAGGATTACGAACTGGAGTACGGGACGGCGCGCCTCGAGGTGCACCGCGACGCGGTATCCGAGGGGCAGCGGGTGCTGATCGTGGACGATCTTCTGGCCACCGGTGGGACGTCGGCCGCAGCGCGCCGGCTGCTCGAGCGGCTCGGCGCGCGGGTCGAGGGCTTCGCGTTTCTCGTGGAGCTGACCTTCTTGAACGGTCGGGCGAAGCTCGAAGGCTCGAACGTCTTCAGCCTTCTGCAGTACTCCTAGGAGAATTGGGCCTGTAGCTCAGTTCGGATAGAGCAGGAGTTTCCTAAACTCAAGGTCGGGGGTTCAAGTCCCTCCAGGCCCACCACGTGAACCGGGGCGGAGATCATCGATGGCGCGCAGAATCACACGCAAGAGCTTGAAGCAGGACGAGTTCGTGGAGGCGGCGTTCGATGCCGGGGTGTGGCTCGAGCAGCACTGGAGGAAAGTGGCGCTCGGCGTCGTCGTGGTCGCCGCCGCCGTCGCGGTCGGGATCGGCGTCAGGCTGTGGAACACGGCCCGTGCGCGGGCCGCCAGCGAGATGTTCGACGAGGGATACGTCCTGTACCGCGACGCGGCCGAGTCCGGGCCCGCCGGGGCGACCCTGACGACCGCGAGCCTGAGCGACGCGCTGGGTCGCTTCCACGATACGGCTCAGCGCGCCGGCGGGAAACCCCTGGGCGAGGTCGCGCTGCTGTACGAGGGCCTCGCGCACATGCAGAGCGGAAACCCGTCGGAGGCCGGTCCGCGGTTCGAGGAAGTCGCGGAGCGTGCGTCGAACCCGGTCCTGCGGAGCGCCGCGAGAGCGAATCTCGCGCAGGCGCTCGCGGCCTCGGGTGACGTCGACCGCGCCATCGCCACATGGACCGAGCTGTCCGAGGCGGATCCGCCGTACTACCCGGCCGATCACGCGGTCCTGCACATCGCCAAGCTGATGGTCGGCGCGGGACGCAGCGCCGAGGCCGTCGAGGTGCTGCGGGACCTCGTGGCCGAGTATCCGCAGACCAGCTCGGCGGTGGCCGGACAGGCGCTTCTCGATCAGATCGCCGGCGGTCAGTAGCGCCGCTCGGGCTCGTTTCCCGAATCGTCCTCCGCGGTGATCTTGTAGAACACCAGCGGAGTCTCGAGGGCCACCGGATCGCGGTCCTCGAAGCGCGTCGTTTCCACCGTCGCGACGCGAAACGGCACGATCACGAAGAAGAACGAGCGGTGCCGGTAGCGGTAGACGTGATACTTCGTCACGTACTCCGGACGCCCGTCGCGATCGAGGGTGACGGGGTCCCACACCAGGACCAGCGCACCATCGTCCGCTTTCTGCATCTCCACACCGTCGACCAGCGCCGGCGGCACGCCGTCGATGCGCATCCGGTAGGCGATCTTGCCCTCGACCCAATCCGTCCCGTTCCACGCCGACGGGCGCCACTCGTAGTCTCCATCCTCCAGGGGCTTGGTGGTGAGGAACATCGCCCCGGGGACGTCGAAGCCGGGATCGATGAATGCCCAGCCTCCCGGATCCGCCATCTGGTCGATCGTGTACGCGATGGTGTCGAAATCGTCGCGGCTCAGCTCGATACGGTAGCGTACCTTCATCACGTCGGCGCCGCGAAGACCGATGCGAAACCGCGGCTTGACGCCGACTCGCGCGCCGTCCTCGGGCTCCATGCAGAACACGTCCTCGACGACCTGGGCCGAAGCCGTGCCGACGGACACGGACAGCACGGCGGCGACGGTGATCGACGTGGCGAGGGCAGGGTGGTTCGGGCGGGGGACGAGCCGTCTCATTCCGACGGCAACATATACAACGAGCGCCGGTTCTTCGCCACCGCCCTCGGGTTCCGAGCGGCGCCGGCGTCGACCGGCGCCCGGGGTCAGAACGGAATGTCGTCGTCGAACGGCTGGTCGGGCTCCGCGACCTGCGCGGCACCGCCGGCGGCGGGCACCTCGGTTCTGTCGTCCGCGCGCCCGAGCATCTGCACGCGCTGGGCGCGGACCTCGGTCGTGGTGCGCTTCTGCCCCTCGCGGTCGGTCCACTCGCGGGTCTGGAGCGACCCCTCGACATAGACTTGCTTACCCTTGCGGAGGTACTCCCCGACGATCTCGGCCTGCTTGCCCCACACTACGACGCGGTGCCACTCCGTGCGCTCCTTCTTCTCACCGGACGGGTCGTTCCAGCGCTCGGAAGTCGCCATCGTGAAGTTCGCCACCGCCGTTCCGCTCGCGGTGTAGCGCAGCTCGGGATCGCGCCCCAGGTTTCCGACCAGAATGACCTTGTTAACGCTGGCCATGGCGTGCTCCTGCTCGGGAGGCGCAATCCGGGACCCGTGGACCGGTCTGCGCGCGGCGGACCCGACCGGGCGCCGTGGCGCCCGGAGACCGCCGAAATCTACCACAGCGGCGAGACGTGTCAAGCAAGCGCGCGCTATCCTTCCCCGGCCATGAGCCTGCGCACGACCCCTCTCAAGGCCGCCCGCTCCATCGGTCTGGCGACGCTCTCGAGTCGGATCCTCGGGCTGGTGCGCGACCAGGTCGCATCGTACTACTTCGGAGCCGGCGCGGTCATGGATTCGTTCTTCACCGCGTTCAGGATCCCGAACCTCCTGCGCGACCTGTTCGCCGAGGGAGCGTTGTCGTCGGCCTTCGTGCCGACGCTGACGGCCGAGCGCGAGAGGCACGGCGAGGCCGAGGCCTGGCGCCTGGTCAACCGCGTCATGAGCGCGCTGATCGTCATCCTCGGTGTCCTGACGGTGTTGATCTTCCTGTTCGCGCCGTCGATCCAGCGCCTGTACGCGTCCGGCGCGTCCCCTGAGAAGCTGGCACTCACGATCACCATGACGCGCATCATGGCGCCGTTCCTGCTGTTCGTCGCGCTCGCCGCGGCGGCCATGGGAACTCTCAACACCCGCGGGCGGTTCTTCCTCCCGGCGCTGGCTCCGGCCTCGTTCAACGTCGCGGTCATCGTGGCGGTGGTCGCCCTCTATCCGGCGGCGCGCTCGGCGGGACTGAACCCCGGCCTGGCGCTGGCGGTGGGCGCGATCGTGGGCGGGGCCCTGCAGCTCCTGGTGCAGGTGCCCGCGTTGAGGCGCGAGGGATTCCGTTTCCGGTTCGATCTCGCACCGGCCGATCCGGGACTGCGGCGCGTCGCGACCCTCATGGCGCCGGCCACCTTCGGTCTGGCGGCGACCCAGATCAACATCCTCGTGGACACCGCGCTCGCGAACCGCATGGGCGACGGGCCCGTCGCGTGGCTGCAGTTCGGCTTCCGGCTGATGCAGCTTCCTCTGGGCCTGTTCGGCGTGGCGATCGGGATGGCCAACCTCGCGTTCGTATCCCGGGACGTCGCGCGCTCCGATTCGGAGGGGCTGAGGAAGAATCTGGCGGGCTCGCTGCGCGCCGCGGCTCTGCTGACCCTTCCGGCGACCGCCGGGCTCATCGTGCTGTGCGAGCCGATCGTTCGGGTGATCTTCGAGCACGGAGCATTCACCGCTTCGGACACGTTGCAGACCGCGGCCGCGGTCGCGTGCTATGGAGTCGGGCTGTACGCCTACTCCGTGACCAAGATCCAGGTCCCGACGTTCTATGCGCTCGGGGAGACGCGACTTCCCGTGATCGCCTCGGCCACGGCAGTCGCGGTCAAGATCGCGGCCAGCTTCGCTCTCATCGCCTTCCTGCCGTCCATCGGACTGCGGCCCTTCCTCGGGCTGGCGCTGTCCACGTCGCTCGCCGCGTGGATCAACTTCGCGATGCTGTCCTGGGGTCTCAAGATGAGGGTCGGGTCGCTTCGCGGACACGGCGTGGTCTCCATGACGATCAAAGTCGCGGTGCTGGCCGGCGTCATGGCGGCCGCGTGTCGCGGGTCCGCGGCCGTCATCGGGCACGTGTGGGGCGGCGGGGGTTTGCTCGGGGAGATCGTGCGCCTCGTCACGGTGATCGCCCTCGGGGTCGCGATCGTGTACGCGGGTGCCCGCGCCATGGGAATCCGAGAGATGGATGGGCTGCTCGCGCGGATCAAGTCGCGCTAGACTCCGGCGCGTGAAGGTCCTCCTGCAGCGGGTTTCGAGGGCGGCCGTGCGAGTGGACGGACGGACCGTGGCATCGATCGACGAAGGCCTGCTGGCGTTGCTGGGGGTCGAGCGCGACGATCTCCCCGAGGACGCGGACGACCTGGCCGACAAGACCGCCGAGCTGCGGATCTTCGGCGATCCCGAGGGGCGCATGAACCGCAGCGTCGAACAGGTCGGGGGATCGGTCCTGGTCGTGTCGCAGTTCACCCTCGCCGCGTCCACGCGCAAGGGGAGACGGCCGTCCTTCCATCTCGCCGCGGATCCCGAGCTCGCCGAGCGGCTCTACCTCCGGTTCGCCGACCGCCTCGCGGCGCGGGGGGTCCCGGTCGCGCGCGGGATTTTCCAGGCCATGATGGAGGTCGAGCTGGTCAACGACGGGCCCGTGACGGTGCTGCTCGATGCCCCGCGTCGCGGAGCGGGCTCGTGACCGCGCGAGACGGGACGGCGCGAGGTCCGGAGGGATGGCTCGGACGCTACCTCGACCACCTCACGGTCGAACGGGGCCTGTCGAGGAACACGGTCGACGCCTACCGCCGCGACCTGCAGATTCTCGCGCGGCAGCTCGGTCCCCGGCGGGCGCTCGAAGGCGTGCGGCACGAGGATCTCCTCGAGTTGCTGCGCCGCATGAGGATCGAGGGCCGGGCCTCCCGCTCCCTCGCACGCTGGCTGGTGGCGGTGCGTGGGTTCCTGTCGTACCTCGAGGCGGAGGGCGTGCTCGAGGAGAACCCGGCCGCGCATCTCGAGCCGCCCCGCGCCTGGCGCTCCCTGCCCGCCGCGCTGACCTATGAAGAGGTCGAGGCGCTCCTGGCGGCGCCGGACCGCGCAACGGCGCCGGGGGAGCGCGACGCCGCGTTGCTCGAGGTGCTGTATTCCACGGGTGTGCGGGTCGGCGAGCTCGTGGGGTTGCGGCTCGGACAGGTCCACCTCGACGGCGGCTACATGAGAGTCCTGGGCAAGGGCTCGAAGGAGAGAGTCGTTCCCCTGGGCTCGGAGGCGGTCGCCGCGCTCAAGAGCTACCTGGCGCGCGTGCGGCCGGCCATGGTGGGCCGGCGCCGGAGCGATGTCGTGTTCCTGAACCGCCGGGGCGGGCAACTGACGCGCCAGGGCTTCTGGAAGATCCTGAGAGCGTACGGGCGTCGCGCCGGGATTCGCAAGACCCTGTCGCCTCATAAATTGCGCCACTCGTTCGCCACGCACCTGCTCGAGCACGGCGCCGATCTTCGATCCGTGCAGCTGCTCCTGGGTCACGCGGACATCTCGACCACGCAGATCTACACGCACGTCAACCGCGAGCGCCTGAAGCGGCTCTACGGTAGCTTCCACCCCCGCGCGTGACCTCGTTGAAGTCCGCGGCGCAGCGCAGTACGCTGGGGTCGTGATCCTCGTCACCACGCACGAAGGCGCGGACTTCGATTCCGCGGCGGGGGTCCTGGCGGCGCTCGCCCTGTACCCGGAGGCCGTGGCCTCGTTTCCGGGTTCCAAGAGTCCCGCGGTGAAGCGCTTTCTCGAGGCGCATCCGGATCTCCTTCGCGAGATTCGCGCACGCGACGTCGATCTCGCGCAGGTCGATACGCTGATCCTGGTCGACACGATGTCGGCCGCGAGGATCGGGCGCTTCCGCGAGCTGCTCGATCCTGCGCGGGGAGTGCGGATCGTATGCTACGACCACCATCCCGGCGCCGAGTCTCCCCCCGGCGCCGAGGTCCACGTCCGGCCGACGGGATCGGTCACGGCCCTGCTCGTCGAGCGCATGCGGCAGGAGGGGCGGGATCCGCCTCCGGAGGAGGCGACCTTCTTGGCGATGGGCATCTACGAGGACACCGGCGGGCTGCTGTACCGTGGGACGACCGCGGAGGACCTGCGGGCGGCGGCATGGCTGGTCGAGCGCGGAGCGGATCTGTCGCGGGTGGCGCAGCTGCTCGCGAGAGACCTCTCGCCGGAGCAGGTGGAGCTGTACCACGCGCTGCTTCACGAGGCGCGCACCGTGCGGGTCGCAGGAGTGCCCGTGGTCCTGGCGGCGGTGGCCGTCGCGGGGTTCGTCGCGGACGCCTCGATCGTCGTTCAGCAATACGCCCAGACCACGCACGCCGAGAGGGTCGTCGCCCTGGTCCGGATGGAGGACCGCATCGTGCTCATCGTTCGCAGCCGTCGCGGCGACCTCCATGCCGCGCGACTGGCGAGCCGCTTCGGCGGGGGAGGGCACTCGGCGGCGGCATCGGCGGTGATCCGTCATCGCACCCTGATCGAAGCGCGGGACGAGCTTCTCGGAGCGCTGCGCGAAATCGTCGTTCCGAGCATCCGCGCGGGCCAACTCGCCACACCCCTGCTGTACACGGTCGCCGCGAAGGCGTCGGTGGCCGACGGTGTCGCCCTGCTGAATCGATACCGAGTCAACGCCCTCCCGATCGTCGAAGGGCGGAAGGTTGTCGGCGCCCTGACGCGCCAGGTCGCCGATATGGCCCTGCATCACGGACTGGGCCGGAGCCCGGTGCGCGATCTCGTCGCGGCCGAGCTCGAGATCGTGCACCCGGACGACGACCTCGACGCGCTCCGCGCCCGGCTGCTGCACGGGAACGAGCGCTTCGTCCTGGTCGGCACGAGCCCCGAGGAGATCTCGGGCATCATCACCCGCACGGCACTGCTCGGCCACCTGGACGGGGCCCGGAATCACGTCGAGCCCGCGCCGGGGGGTGCCGCGGCGCGACCCATCGACGCGAGGCACGGCGAGGACCTCTCGGGCGCTCTCGCCCGGCGCCTGCCCCAGGAGGCGCTCGAAGTACTGCGCAGCGTGGGACAGACCGCGGGGGTGCCGGTCTACCTCGTCGGAGGGGTCGTGCGCGACCTCCTGCTGCGACGGGAGACCCACGACCTGGACGTGGTCGTGGAAGGCGATGCGTGCGCGGTCGCACGCCGCATGGCCGATCGCTTCGGCGCACGGCTCCACGTTCACGAGGCCTTCCAGACCGCTGTCGTGTTCCTCCCCGGCGGTCTGCGCCTGGACCTCACCACCGCCCGCACGGAACACTACCGTGAGCCGGGCGCGCTCCCGGAGGTCGCTCCGGGAGGCCTGCGCCAGGACCTGTTCCGACGCGACTTCACGATCAACACGCTCGCGATTCGCCTCGTCGAGCCCGGGTTCGGGCGGCTCATCGATCCGTTCGGGGGGAGGAAGGACCTGATCGCGGGCAAGATCCGCGTCCTGCACGGCCTGTCGTTCATCGAGGACCCGACGCGCGCCTTTCGCGCGGTTCGCTTCGCCGTTCGGCTGGGATTCGAGATCGCGCACGAGACCGCGCACCTCATCCGGGTCGCCAGACGAGAAGACGTCTTCGCTTCGCTGTCGGCGCAGCGCCTGCGGCGCGAGATCGAGCTGGTGCTCGAGGAGAAGCGCTTGGTGCGCGCCGTGGAGCTGCTGGTGTCGTTCAAGCTGCTCGGGGTCATCCACCCCGCGCTCAAGCTCACCCAGCCCACGCGGACCCGTCTGGAGCGGGCCGAGGAGACGCTCGGCTGGTACCGCTTGCTCTATCTCGGCAAGCCGGTACGCGGCTTTATCGTCGCGCTCGGGGTGCTCGCGGAGCGCTTCGATCGCGGTCTGCGACAAGACCTCGTGGAGCGGCTGCGCCCGGGACGGCTGGCGGCGCGCGTGCTCGTGGACGGCCCCCAGGCCGCCCATGAGCTGATCTCGGCCCTGGCGCGGCGGCGCGCCGTTGCGCCGAGCCGCATCCACGAGCTGTGCCGCGAGCTACCGACGGAGGCGCTCGTGCTCGTGATGGCCCTGACCGGTCGCGAGGAGGTGCGGCGCGCGGTGGCGACCTACCTCTCTCACCTGCGGGACGTTCGGGTGGACATCCGTGGCGAGGACCTCGTGCGGGCCGGAGTGCCCCAGGGCCCTCGCGTCGCGGCCGGCCTCAGGGCCGCGCTGCGCGCGAAGCTCGACGGCGAAGCTCCGGACGCCGGGCGCCAGCTCGAGACCGCCCTCGCCGCCGCCCGGCCGGCTTGACAGCGCGGGTCGCGGTGAATAGTGTCCCGTCGGGTATCCCCCAAGGACCGAGCGCATGGCGGCAGCCGAGGAAGACAACTTCGAAGGGCCGATCCTGGACCTCGAACGGCGCATCGAGTCGTTGTCCGGGATGGGAGAAGATGTCGCGGTCCGGGCGCAGCGCGAGCATCTCGAGCGCGAGCTCGACAAGGTGCGCGCGAAGATCTTCGGCTCTCTCACGGCCTGGCAGAAGACCCTGGTCGCGCGACACGCGAAGCGACCCTACACCCTCGACTACGTGCGGTACCTGATCGCCGACTTCATCGAGCTTCGCGGCGATCGCAAGTACGCGGACGATCCCGCGATCGTCACGGGACTGGGAAGATTCCGCGGCCGGCCGGTGGCGATCGTCGGGCACCAGAAGGGCAGGGACACCAAGGAGAAGATCCACCGCAACTTCGGCATGCCGCGTCCGGAGGGATACCGCAAGGCGCTGCGCGTGATGCGCATGGCCGAGAAATTCGGGCGCCCGATCCTGAGCTTCATCGACACCCCCGGAGCCTACCCTGGGATCGGAGCCGAAGAACGGGGCCAGGCGGAGGCGATCGCCCACAACCTGCGAGAGATGGCCCGTCTCGAGGTTCCGATCCTGGTCACGGTCACCGGGGAGGGCGGCAGCGGGGGCGCGCTGGCCATCGGAATCGGAGATCGCGTCAACATGCTGGAGTACTCGATCTACTCGGTGATCAGTCCGGAGGGTTGCGCCGCGATCCTGTGGAAGGACTCCACGAAGAACCGCGAGGCCGCACAAGCGCTGCGCCTGACGGCGCAGGACCTGATGGACCTCGACGTCGTCGACGAGATCGTCCCCGAGGTGCAGGGCGGCGCGCACGTCTCGGCCGAGCGTCAGGCGGCGGTGCTGGGCGACGTTTTGGAACGCCAGCTGTTCGAGCTCGAGGGCCTGAAGCCCGAGTTCCTCGTCGCGGCTCGCTACGAGCGCTTTCGACGCATGGGGCGGTTCGGCTGATCACTCGGCGGCCTTGGTCTCGTCCCACAAGCGGTCGAGCAGCTCGAGCCCGGCTTGTTCCATGACGAGGCCCCGGCTCCGGATCCGGCGCTCGACCTCTCGAAACCGGCCCTGGAACTTGAGGTTGCTTCGTTCCAGCACGGCCTCGGCGTCGACGTCGAGGCGCCGCGCGAGCATGACGACGGTGAACAGCAGATCCCCGAGCTCCTCTTCGATCCGGGGCCGGTGCCCGGCCGCCACGACCTCCCGCAGCTCGTCGAGCTCTTCGTCGATCTTGTCCAGGATGTCGGTCTCGCGCTCCCACTCGAAGCCGACGCGGGCCGCCCTGGCACCCATCTGCTGGGCTTTCATCACCGCGGGAAGCGCGCGGGGGATTCCGTCGAGGACCGAGGTGCGGGCGGGGCCCTCGAGCCCTGCCGACTCGCGGTCGCGCTCCTCACGCTTGATGGTCTCCCACTTTCGCAACACCTCTTCGGATGTCGAGGCGCGATCGTCGCCGAAGACGTGAGGATGGCGCCGCACCATCTTCGCCGCGATCCCGCGCACGACGTCCTGCGCGGTGAAGTGGCCGTCCTCCTTGGCGAGCCGCGACAGGAACACGACCTGAAACAGCAGGTCTCCCAGCTCCTCGCGGAGCTCGACGAGGTCCGAGCGATCGATCGCGTCGGCGACCTCGTAACACTCCTCCAGGAGGTAGCGCCGCAGCGTCGCATAGGTCTGCTCGCGGTCCCACGGGCAGCCGTCGGGTCCACGCAAGCGATCCATGATGTCCACGAGGTCGCCGAAGGTCTCCGATTCGGGCATCCGGGCCCCTCCTTGACTTGCTCGAAACGGCGCCACATGTTTGGTTCGGTCTTGGTTTTCGGGGTTCGGGCCGTCCGATTGATGGTCCGAGAAGGGCAATGGTACCATCCCGTCTTCCGTACGCGGGCCGTGGAACTCGCGATGGGGAGGCGTGATGGTCGAAGAGGAACGGGGGACCGACAGGGCTGAAGACAAGCTGCGCACCGAATTCAAGGTCACGGACCGGCGCCACTTCACGGCCGACGGCCAGCGCCGAGCGGAGTTCGCGGAGGATGAAGAGCCCGCGGAGGCGCACTCCGAGGGCCCCAAGGCCGCGGAGCCGGATCGGGGACCTCGGGCTCAGTTCGAGCGGCGGCCGCTGGACGAGCCCGAGGGGGTCGACTTCACGATGCTCGTCAACGCCATGGCACAGCCCGCGTTGCTGTTCCTGGGCGAGATTCCCCATCCCTCGTCGGGTCAGAGGCAGCTCGATCTGGAACAGGCGCGTATCCAGATCGACATGCTCGACGTGCTCCGAGTGAAGTGTCGCGGCAACTTGTCGTCCCAAGAGGAAGGACTTGTGGAGCGCGTCCTGTACGAGCTTCGAATGCTGTACGTGGCCCGCACCAGCAAGCCCGGATAGAGGCGGTTCCGGGGCTGGCCCCGAGGCGAAGCCGAGCACGATGTCGGCCACGGCCCGAACCGTCGCGGGAAGGGAAGTTGCGGACACGTCGATACCTCGTGGCGGCGATCGTGGGGCTTGGCGCCCTGCTCGCGTTCCCCGCCCACGCGCAGTCCGTCGACACGGGTGTGATCCGCCTCGGTCCCTCGAAAGCGGATGCCTCGGAATCCGTCGGCCCCGACACCGGCGATGCCGCGTGGGGAGGGCGGCACAGCTTCGACTACGACGGCTTCCAGCGGCGTTTCGAGTCCTTCTGGTTTCGCAGAAAGGCGCTGCTCGCCGAGGGTCGTCTCGAGGACGCCCACCGGCAGTCCGAGCTGATCCGCAGCTTCTGCTCCGAGGAAGGGGTCCGGCGACTGGAGGACCCCGCCGCGGCGCTCGTGGCGGAGGCGAGCAGGTACTACGACGAGGGAAGCTACGAGAAGGCTCTCGCCTCTCTCGATCTCGCCGAGACCTTGCACCCGTCCCGGCCCCAGATCCACTTCGCTCGCGCCGCCCTGGTACGGCGCAGCGGCGGGGGATACCTCGAAGCCCTGCGGGAGATCGCGACCGGGATCGAGCACTCGTTCATGGAGGCGTGGAGCAACTGGACGCTCATCAATCACCTGGCCATCTTCGCGGTCGTCGCGCTGCTCGCGGCGGTCGTCGTGTTCTCGCTGCTGATGACGTTCAAGTACAACACCGTCTTTCGGCACGAGATCGAGGAGGCGACGGCCAGGGCGGGTGCCGAGCGCTTCGGAACCGCGGCGGGATGGGCGCTCCTGCTGTTGCCTCTGCTGACTTGGTTCCTGGCGGGTTTTACCCTGCTGTACTGGATCGTCTTGATGTTCCGCTTCATGCGGCGCATGGAGCGCGTGACCGCCGTGATGCTGCTGCTCGCGACCGCGGCGGCGGTTCCCGCCTTCCGGGCCGCGGTCGCGCTCTACGGCATGACGACCGATCCGGCGGTGCGCACGACTCTCGAGTCCGCAGGGGGGGCTTACAGCCCCGACCGGCTCGTGAAGCTGCAGGCGCTCGTCGAAGCGCATCCGGATGATGCGGTCTACCACTTCCTGCTGGCGGGTCTCTACAAGGACGGGCGGTACTTCCAGGAGGCGTACCGGCAGTATCGCGAGGTTCTGGAGCTCGATCCGGGCAACTACCAGGCGCGCATCAACATCGGCAACATCTACTACCGCCTGGGGCAGTATGGCGAGGCCATCTCGGCCTACCGTGAGGCCCTCGACCAGCGACCCGATTCGGTTCTGGCCCATTACAACATGTACCTCGCGCAGTCGGAGTCGTTCCGCTTCAAGGACGCCGAGGCGTCCCTGAGAACGGCGCAGGGACTGGATCCGGAGCTGGCGCGCGAGCTGCTGTCGCGGGACGCGGGCGCCGATCTGCGCTCCAAGGTCGAGGACGCCGCCATTCACATCGGCTCGGTATGGCGCGCCGCCCTGGAGGGACGACCCCTCCGTGCCACGCTGGAGACGGAGGCCAAGGCCGGCTACTGGCAGCCTGTCCCGCGCCAGTTCCTGAACGTCCTCAGCCTCGTGGCGCTCGCCGCGATCCTGGCCTGCGGCGGCACGGCGGTCCTGTCTCGCGAGCAACCGGCCGGGCGCTGCATTCGGTGCGGTCGGCCGTTCTGCCGCCTGTGCCGGAGCGGCCGCGAGAGCCAGGAGTACTGCAGCCAGTGCCTGCACCTGTTCGTGATCGGAGACGGCCTGGCTCCCGAGACCAAGACCCGCAAACTCTACGAGGTCGAGCGCTACGAG